>ERZ1034691.1203-NODE-1203-length-17449-cov-26.374669_pt1 | contig 17449 bp, 10 predicted proteins | sample MGYA00520638_ERZ1034691 | MGnify/ENA primary metagenome ERZ1034691 (study PRJEB33766, sample SAMN09781763) | gut metagenome | biome: gut microbiome | host: Homo sapiens | place: Madagascar | study: EMG produced TPA metagenomics assembly of the PRJNA485056 data...
TGCCGGGTTGGTAGCCTCTCCGAAGTCGGGCTCCCCATGTTCCAATCTGACGATATGTTACATAAACTTATAATTTTGGGGAATTACGGTAGCAAAGACAGAACAAAACTCGACATCGAAGTTTGCTCCTACAGAAAAAGGATGGCAAGAAATACGATCCTACCATCCTTTACATGAAATTTTTATGAAATTGAACCTTATTACGCTTGTTACACTTGGATTTTTTTACACATTGTGAAAACGCTTTTCCAATTCATGCATTCGTTCCAAGAGTTCCTTGAATGTTGGCTTACCGCCAAATATCATGGACGAGCACATGCTCTTGTAGGCTTGTTCCCATGCTGCCTGTATCTCTGAGGGAGGAACAAGTACTATTCGTTTTCTTACATCGGGAGTATAGTCCATGCCTCTGACGCTTGTGAATACCTCTCGATGATGGCGAATGGATTCCCAAAGATCATCATCACCGATAGCTTTTAGCGCAAAGTCTTCATCCATCATTTTTGACAAATCATATAGGTGTCTTGACTTGCGTTCCGCTATATCACTCCACCCTTCCACAGAAAACAGTTCATGCAAGAGGAACGCCTTTTCAAGGAAAGTCTTGCTTGCCAATGCCGTTGTCACTTGGCTGTCAACAAGTGTAGTTTGAATGGAAGGGAACAATTCTTCCACCATGCTTCGGATATAAGTTTGTTCGTTTGGTTCAAGCAAAGACCTTGCACCTCTATTGAGGTTTCTATTTTCTGAGCTGTACTATTCATATACTTACCAATTTTGTCACAAAAAACACATTTTTATGTGACAAGATAGTATTGTCATAAGTTGTACATTTATGCAAAAAGGATGGCAAGAGTATGAATCCTACCATCCTTTTCGATTGTGTACTGAGATTATATAATATCTCAACTTGACAAATTCATTATGCTACGGCTAAGTGCAATAGGATGCCCATTACAAATTCTCTCAATGCAGCCCAAAGGTATTCTTGATATTTTTTTTGACAAAAAAACAAAAGATTCTACAAGAAGAAATAGAAATGAATATATCAAAGCGAATGTGCCACTATTGGTAGAAAGCATAAATGAAGTTTATTGAGCTTGCAATAATTATAACGAAAAACACTTGACCTTAGTTCTTTATCTTAAAATTAGGCGATATATAGAAGAACGATTAAAGCATTTCTATTAATGAATTGAAATTCACTGGGTCATTATGTCCTGGATCATGTTTTTTAAGGATGGACATCGTTACCTCTATAATGTTGTCTAAATAGGGGATACTCCATGTTCCCAAATTTTGCCTTGCATAGTAGTTCGAATAGTAGACAGAATTCCTTATCTCTCTGCTATATTTATTTTTATATTCTTCAGCTTTATTCCTTACCTTTCTATCAGGGTCATTTTGAGCAGATTCGAGTAATGCCTTTAGTTGATTTGAATACTTTTCGTAGTTGCTCAGCAAATTGGGCAATTGTTTGAATTTCTCTTTCACTGATGCAGTTTTTATCTTGTTAAAGTCATCAATGCATCCTTGGATTCGTTTGGCATCATATTTGAAATACAAACGACCATTTGCATATTTAGCAGAAGTTTCATCCGCTGTTTTTTGCATTTCAGACATTGACAGGAGCGTTGTGGACATAGTCAAGCTATCTGCTTTATGCTGTTGTTGCATAGATGCAATCAGCGCATTCTTTTCTCCAATAATAGCTACTTTCTCCTCTATATCCTTTTTATTATTTCTTATAACATCATCCAAATACTCTTTCTCTTTCTGTAAATTCTGGATAATAGAATTAAGAGAAGTGCAGCTATCTGCTAAAGTTTTCGTGCTATCGGACAATAATTTTATGTCATCACGAAATTTGTCATACTTTGCAGCAGAAATCTTTACTTCATCCTTGTCCTTCTTGTTCTTTTGAGCATTTGCAGAAACTGCAAGAAGGCAAAGCAAAAGCGTATAGATAATCCTAAATAACTTTTCCATTTTCCTTGTTTGTTTATTCATTCCATGTATAGTTTTCTGCAGATCTATCGTAATAGTCCTGAGAATTCTTAAGAGATTGTGCATGTGCGGAAGTGCTAACTCCAAAAACTTTCGTTTTCTCGAACTCTTGGATTAAATCGTACACCTTGCTAGACTCATTATCATAAGCACTCTTTGTTCCGAAAGAGTACAAATTCTGCAAATTATCAACACGCCTTTTAAGCTGATAATAACAAGACAATTCGAGTTTTTGCCCCACTGAGTTTAATGCATTTACCAACCTGACGCAATTCTTTAGATATTCTTTCGTTGCCAAAGACTCTGCATTTTTGCGTTTAGAATATGCATCATTGTAGTTATTGAAAGATGTTTGCTTAGCAACATTCCAGGCATTACCATATTCACTGATAATGCTTTCTATCTTTGTAAGTACAGCAAGACTAGTAGATTCTAAAGCCTTTTTCGAACCTTGAGCAATCGTGACATTACGCAGCTTGTATATAATCTTTGTCATAACGACATGGTCACTATGACTCCATATGGATTGTCCAAATTTAGACATCGACCATTTTACGAATGCTGCGGAGAATTTTTCTGCAGAACTAGATATTGCATTGTCACATGACTTCTGGTTTATCAAAGAATCCTCTCTGTACAATGTAGCGCGGTCAGCTATAACATCAAACAATTTCTCTGCCTCTTTTAATTCCAATGTGTCTGGATTATAAGAATTAGAAAACTTTTGGATGTCGGCCGTATGCACATCTTCCGTTTTTATATTCTCAGGTGGACTTACTACTGTTTGGATAAAAAATAAGACACCACCTACTGCCACTGCTATTGCAATGGCAAGTATCAGCGATTTTATAAGAGATCTGTTCATTAGTTCAAATTATCTTGATTATTATTCCCTTTAGAACTTCCCTTGCTACCAGAGTTACTCTTGTTGGTAGTTTCCTTGTCATTGGAATTTCCTTTGTTATTAGAATTTCCTTTGCTACCGGAATTACTCTTGTTGGTAGAGTTCCCTTTGCCGTTTGAATTTCCTTTGTTGTTGGATGGTCTATTATTTTTACTAGTAGTTTCAGAAACTACGGATGATGAATGATTTGAATCATAGTCTTCAACACCGTTAGAAGAATCGGATGGTATGTCGTTTTCTTTTGCGTCTGGCTTAGACGCAAAATCTGTGTTTAGATATTTCTCTACATCTATACTTCCATCAGTTGACCATACTCCCTTTTTATTATTATTCTCTTCAACAATCTTATACAGACGTTCCCATTCGTTGATATATTTCAGGTCAGAATGATCATCTATGAACTTCTTAAGTTCTTTGAATTGAAAATCCCGAATCATTGCGTACACTCCTTTTAAGTCGGGGAATTTCTCCATTTCTGACTCAATCCATTTTGTATTATTCTGTCGCAAATACTCTACCGCTGACTCCCAATCAGATGTAGAATCATCATACTCATCACTTGCGATTTCTGACTCCTGTGGTTTGTCAGATGGGGATATATACGGATATCCATAATAACAGCATGCAATGATTACAACAAATATCCCTGTGTATACTAGATACTTTAACCACGGGGTACCTTTTCCGTGGTGTTCTTTTGAGGAATTCCCTTTTCTTTCTTGACTTATATAATCTTCTCGTCTTACAGACATTGCATCTCTTCCGATAGGAGGCATCGCTGCTTGTTTATGAGCACCTTTAAGTCTATTTGTTCTTGTTTCAGACGGAGTCCCTTCGAATTGGAATCCGGGAATCTCTGAGCCTTTAAGCTTATATTGTGTTTTGATTACAAACTCGATGGTTCGAACGTCAGGAATCTTCGTTTCAATGCAGCATTTATATTCATGGTTCTCAGGTTGGAGTTCTATAACGAATTCTCCTTTCTCATTTGGTTGGGTAAGATCTAATGTGCCATTGAATGGCTCATAAGTTTGTAAATCAACACGACAAGATACACAGTTCAAGTCATCTTCTCTGAAGTAAAAGACAGTTGGGTTCTTACTATCATCCACCCAATGTTTCCCAATAAATATGGGTCGTACTTTCAGAGTTTTCCCTGTAACTTTGTCAACAACTCGAAACAACTCAAGACGAAAGGAACGACGGCAATCTTCCTTTTGTATCAACAAATCTTTACTACATGTTCCTTGTTTTTCCACAGGAACATAGCCAGAACGTGTCCATATAACTCGCACCAAGGTACCTTCTGTCACTCTCAAAGAATCTGTCCCCAAATTGTGCTTGAAGCCATACAGTTCAGCAGGCAAGTCTATCACAAAGCATTTTTCAAGCCTTGTGTTAGACAAGTCATGCGCATCAGAAACTTGTAGTCCACTTTCTTTGTCTATCAAGAATACTGACTTGTACTTGCTATACTCTGATTGATAGAGGTAATCTTCCAATATCGAACTCTGTGTGTACACAAGTTCTGTTCCTTTACCATAGTAGCGTACAGCATAGGTGTCCCCAGAGCTGACAGAATAGCTTGGGTTGTTGGTTGTTTGGTAAGGCTTTTCGAACAGATTGTCTAGTTCTGCCTTTTTGTCCTCAACATCGAAAGACAAGATTTCTTCAACCTTTTGTGTTATTGAAGACAACTCTCCCTTGGGAAGAAGAATGTCTTTATGGATGAAAATCCATGCACTCTGATAATCATTTCTGCCTGCAATAGGTTGCATAATGCAATAGAAACATCCATTACTTTCGAATTGGATGAAATGAATTGGAACTGAGGCAGAATTGTTTGTCACCTTCTTCAATTCAGCCCCAGTATCACGCACTACCGAAGACCATTCATCATCATTAAAACGATAAATGGCTCTAAAACCGCTTGTGCGGTTATTAGCTTTTGTCGTATTAATAACAATACCTAACTTATTCTTTTCCATATTATTTACCAAACATTCTTGTTAATTTACCTAATCGGCCGGCTCTCTCTGCATAGGAGCGTTCCTTTATTTCTTCTATTATACGATGTGTCCACTCCTTGTCAAACATACACAGATTTTGGAAACAGACTTTTCCGATAGAGAACGGAAATCTTGATACCCGGCCACCATTTATCTCTTTCTTTTCGCATATATCAACAAGGCCTCCATAAAGACCTTTATAGTATGTTTCGATGTAATTCGCAAGATGTGTACCTAACTCTGACTCATCAACATTAGCTTTATCAACTTTAGTAACAATCATATAGACACCATCTGTAAATTCATCAAATATGTCCATTTCATTTATGTAGCTAATGGCTGCCTGAAGATAAGAGTCTTGACTCATGCTTCTAATCTTTTTGTCTTGTGCACCATATTCAACAACAAAGAAATGAATCTTACGATTGTTGGTTCTGTTTTTAACAAGGATGTTGTCAAGAGTATTTATAGCATCCGCCTGTTCTTGTCTCTCAAATGGCAAACCTGAGGCTTTGAGATGCATACATGTAAACAATTCACCAGACAAATCAATAAATGCTAACTTATGCTCACGACCATCTTCACCGACAAGAGTAAAACGCATCTCGTAGGTATCTTGTACGTCTGTACGGGGAGGTAAAACAGAAACGGCTTCTGGGTCGAACAAATCTGCTAATTGCATCATATATGCCGCACCTTGACAATTTCCATCAGGATGCATTGCCTTAACATTGGTTCCATTCTTCGCCGCACTCATAATAGCACCCAAGGCACATGTCTTCCCTGATGATGGAATGCCCCAGAAATACACCTCGGTATAATCTTTTTTAATTTCCTCCAAAGGTTGCGCAGGTGGCAGGTCTGGAACATCACTTGACTTAAAATCTATCAATTTGTCAACAAAAACTGAGTCTATGCCGCTGATATTTTCCAAATCATCATACTCGATAATTCCTTCATTACACAGAGTCTGAACGATTTCTGCCTCCATAATATTATTGTCATCACCAATAACAGTTGCAATATCATGAGATGAAATTCTGTTGGAGTTAAGGTATGTTTTCAGCAACTCTGGTATCTTGAGGTCAGGACGGTTGCTATTATAGCCTTCTCTAATCGCCGAGATGACCAAACGTGTTCCGTTACCGCGCCTCTTTTCTCTTTGCAATTCGTTGATTTTTGCGCGTGCTTCTGTAACATGCGGACTCCTTGGATTCTCACGGATAAAAGCGCGCAATGCTTCTATGTCCGATTTGTCTAGAGAATCCCATTCATTTTCGATTTGGATTTTGTTGTCTTCTCTTATTAAATCGGAAATTCTGCCCCTAGCGGCATCAGTGAACTTACCAGAAGGATACTTTGAAAGATATTCTTGAAATGCCGATTTTGTACCAGCAGCAAGTGCCCTTTCCCAATCCTTGTCTTCTACTTGAGCAATTTGTGAAATTTGCTCCTCAATAGCTTTGCGTAATGACGGCGTAAGATCGCCTGTATCACGCATATCGTCCCAAGTAATCACGCCCTTGTCTACATACTCCGCAAGTTGACGTGGACTATACTCGGAAAGATTGTCTAATATGTTGTCTTTTGTATTCATAATCAAAATGAGTCGTATTTACTTCTATTAGTCCCTTGCTTTTTGTTTGCTTTATCTATAGAAACTGATTTGTGATAATTTCCCTTTCCAAAGAATGTCTCAATATTTCTTGAATGGCGTTCTTGTACGAAGTATGGGCACAAAAGCAGCAAGTAGCAAATAAGCAATGTCGTTATCGCTAATGCGTTTGGAGCCTTTGCTTCTTGATATAAGCTTTTCAAACTTGTTAGTCCGTTCAGTGCTTTCTCTTTATGTATGTTTGCTGTGGAAAATGGATCGACATCCGTTTCAGAAGAAATACACTTTTGAGAAATTGTGTTTAAGGATTCTGTCCATTGTTCTATTGCTCCCTCAATGGTGGAGATGTTTCCGAAAAGAAAAACATTCCATACAGAAGGAGAATCACTAACCTTATTAATCCAAATTTTTGCCTCATCAATGGATTTTCTTGTCGAACTTTTCAAGTATAGTGACAACTCAGTAATCCTATTATTTATGAGTTGGTCATCGTTAACTGTTGATGTTAAGGAAGACTTAAGTTGCTCTATTCTGGAATCCGAATACGAGTCATAATCTGAAAATATACCCAAAGAAGCCTTAATTGATTTGTCAAACTGCTGGATGATTTCATCTTCCGAACTTTGAACTGTCCAAAAATGTGAGAAAGGAACACCAACAATAATAATAATAAATGGAGAACATGCTACTAATATGCGTTCCCAAATAATACTCCTGTGAAACTTCTTATCCACACCCTTTAGAACTTGCGCCCCTAATACAGTAAGAACAATTAAAAGGACACAACATCCCATGGTAAATAAACCTGCGCAATAATTACCAACGGTGTAGTATGTCGCTCCCATGAAAACGACATACGCAATAAAAATCAGTGCGAGGAACGCCACAATGTGTCCCAACGAAAATCTAAGTTTTCTATTCATATCTATCTTTTTTGCGGAAGTAAACGTTCTAGTTCTTCTATCTTTTGTTTATACTCTGCTATCTTTCTGCGAATAGCATCATAGTCAGTTTCATTTCCTTGGGATGTAGGCGTATCAGTGTTTGCACTCGGAGGTGTGTCTACTATAGGTTGTTGCCTATTCGCCGCCGACTCATCTCCTTCACCTTCTGGTACAGGTTTTATTTTCCGTTCTGTCGGTTCACTGAAGTCACCATTTTTAACAGCCATCAAAGCCTTGTCAACCAAAACCATAGGGGGAATATATCCGTAAACATCAGCACCAGTTTTATAAAGTACATTCCGTGCTTGCGCTACAGTTATGTCCTTTTTAAGCGATTTCATCAAAGCTATAGTTCCAGTAACTATTGGCGCAGCCATGCTTGTTCCATCACATGATTGAAAGGTGTTAGAAGGAAATGAGCTATAGATACCTTTGCCTGGAGCTGAAATATCGGAACAAGGACCATAATTCGTGAACACTGTTGGATATAGCCTCTTATCAACTGCTGTTACAACTATAGAAGAAGCGTTGCGATTCTCTGGTGGAATACTTGTAAGAATGTCGTCATTTCCTGCAGCAAATACAAGAATCGTATTTTTCTTGGCTGCAAGCTTACAAACACGAGCCCATAAGAAAGCTACATTTTGGAATTGCGTCTTGGCTATTTCTGCTTGTTGTTCAACAGGCAGCACATTCAAACCTTTGAAAGAAGGACCGATGGATATGTTTACAACATCTGCATCATGGTGAAGTGCATACATTACTCCTGCAATGAGAGCCGACAAAGGACACTGCTTATTGTCAAATACCTGTATAGGCATTATCTGGCAGTTGGGAGCAACACCTGAAGCCCCCTTTGAAAAGTAATCTGCCGAACCTACTGCTAATCCTGCAGTATGTGTACCATGTCCTTCTCCAAGACTTAGAGCATTATTTTGGGTAAAGACATTGTATGCGTCAACAATTCTTCCCTTAAACATAGGGTGACTTGCTTGAATGCCATCATCTACAATGGCAACTTTTACATCTGAGCTACCTTTTGTATATGTCCATCCTTGCTTAAGATGTATCGCATTCAAATGCCAACCTACATTTTCTGTCGAATTACTGATTTGACCATGCAGTTCATACACTTCCTCGTCAAAAACAATGAACTTATGATTAGGAATTTTACTGTTTATGGTCTTGCGAATTTGGTCACGTTCGTTTTCTGGAATCTGTATGACAAGCAATTTTACTTCCTTGTCGTATCCAATAATGCTATACTTATCATCTGGATACGCTTGTTTGAAGTCACGTGCCAATGCATCTACATTGTCGTTCTCATTTTCCATATACAAAAACAGGCGATTGGCAATGATATTGGGTACACCAGGTTGCTTGACAATAGGCGGTTCTTCACCACCTTCGCCCATGACTGGAGCAACAACCGTATTGTCATCAGGCAACTTGCCGTCACTTCCGGTAATCGGTCTTACCGCTCCATTATCATCAACACGAGAACCATCCGCTCTCGTGATGGTATCAATAGGAACAACGCCGTTTACAGGCGAATGGTGGCCACAGCCTTTTAGTAGCCATGATAGCAACCAAATCAACAATATTATAAGAAGCAGCCATAACAACCATTTTAAGCAACCTTTGCCAGTCCACAATCCTGCAAACCACAGCCACCATCTTTTGTACCAAGGCAAAGTTTTCTCGTATTGGGCGAAAAACACTTTATCCTCATCTACGAGAATATTGTTTGGAGATATGTTCCATCCTGTAAACTTGTACCCTTTGTTAGGTGTAACTATAGGTATTTCTCCACTTGACAAAGTAGTGTTGGCAGCTTTTCTAAATGAAGACGAACCTTCAATAGAACCATGTTCACCTGCTTCAAAACGGCAATTGTAGAAAACATCTTCTGGTTCTGTCGTAGGTTCTTCTGTTGGAGAATCTAAAGGGATTGAAGGTTCTGGAGATATTGGAGGAATAGCAGGCGTTTCTGAAACGACCTCGTCATATTGGGCAGTAAAAGTCATGTTGGAGTTTACTCTCTGACCAATAGGCGAAGGTATCCACCCTGTAAAATTCCAGCCCTCACAAACATCCACTGTAGGTATATCCAATTTTGAAAGTATCGATCCTTCGGCACGACTGATGGTTTTGTCAAGTTTTGAAATTGTTCCATGTTCGCCAGCATCGAATGTAATCTTATATTTCTTGGTGTATTCAAAGTCGTGAATCACGGAGCCAACAACCTTGTGCTGACGCACATCAGGAGTCATACCCCATGCTACAAGATACACCTTGTCATCTGTACAATATACCCTATCTTCACTGACATATTTAATTGCACCTGCCATAATCTGCAAATCCTCTCCACTTAAATCCATAATAGAGGACTTGTATATTTTTATGGTGTCATCAAGTATTCCCTTATATCTGTCATACTCTGCTCCTGACAGTTCACTCAAACGGGTGGGATGATTCTGCCATTTCTCTATATGCCAACAAATCTGATCTTCATCATCCATATATTCAGGAGTCGCAAGGAAATGTTGCAGATTTATAGGTATAACCCTTTTGACAACACTAAAAACACTGTCGTATCTCTTGTACATGGGGTCGTGACCGATACCTTGATAGTCGGTAAAATCAGACACCTCTGTATAGCAGAGTTTTTGTTTTCCAAAGAATGAATGTCCTGCCATTTATTTATCCTTTATATAAAATTTCACAAGCATCAATGATTGTTTTAATTTTAGCATTGGCTATTGGGTCAACATGAGAAATGTCACTTGCATATAGCAGACCAATTGTTACCAAATTCTCCCATCGTTGGAAGTTGTCCCAAAGTGGAAGTTTCATTAATGTTGATTTGTCAACAGTATCTATATCGGAGGCGGCATCAAATGCGCTCAAAGTTTGTAATAATGGTTGCGGTTTTCTAACTACATTCCATGCTGAAGAACTCAAATCAACTTTAATGTGACACTTATCTGCTTTCGCACGAATATTGTCAACGTCCTCATCGTTAATATATTTGCGCCCTACAGAACTTACAAAGTTGTTGAGTGTCAATGAAGCATAATCAGCTATAGCGTTTGGTTGCTCATTAAGACTGAACACTTTACAATAGCGGTCTATTCGTTCAGAAAGGATACGTTTCATCCCCAGCTTTTTCAGTAATGCTGATAACATAAAGACTACTTCATCTGAATGTGGAAGCATAGGCTCAAGAACCTTAACCTTGTTGTTGATATAGGCATTCCAATAATCAACAATGTGTTTGGTGACAACATCCGCCACAGTTGTCAAAGTTTCCGTTTCACTCGAAACCACCTCTGCAATGGTACAGCCACGTTCTTTTAACGCTTCTTCTAATCTCGCTTTTTCGCAGCCAAAGAAATCGCATAATTTTTGAATGTTCGTTTTCTTGTTGTCCGATGGATTAATGTCCGCTTGTTTGCGTATAAAGTTTATTATAGAAAAATCTTTGGGAGTATCGGTATGGCAGATGATAATATTATATGCAATGTCTCGCAAATCACCAACTGGCACCATGAGGTTGTCTATGATATGACCGAATATCTCTGGTCTCTCGCCAACACTTAAAATAAGGGACATTCTTATATCACTGGCTATCTGTTTTACCTTTTGATTCTTTGCCTCCTTATCTTCTGGCTCAAAATAAACAGAAAGTGCATTATACATCTCTGACTTTATTTTAGCTAATTGTGCAAGGTATTTCTTTTTTCTTGCATCTTCGAGTACACTTGCGATAGCGTCAAGATTACGAATGATGGCCTTTGAACCATCATTGTTGATGGTAGCAACATCATTCCAAGTCTGTTCGGGATTAGCAAAATGACGTTGCACAAAGGCATTCTTAAGAAAGCTTTGTTTCAGATTTTCGAAATAGTCAGGATAATCAGCATACGTGTGAACACTTTTCTCTTCTGACTTGACTGCACCATCACTATAGCCATCAAAAACACCATTCTTTCCAGACCAGTAGAAATCACGTAATGGATAAATGTTTTGGAAAGCAGCGGTTCGGAACAGTCCGCCTGTTTTCACCCAATTATCAAGCCACTTGTTAGGCTTAATAATTTCCGGAAATACGGTATCGAACCTGTTCCAATGTGTATCAAGTTTGTCTATGTTTGAGGAATTGTCTGTCTTTGTTCTCTCTAAATCGATATTGAATTTTGTTGCAACAAAGAACAATGGTGCAATACCATTTGTGTCATTGAGCATATTGGCTCGTTCCTCTGGTGTAGAACCAATATTGTCTTCAATCCAACTATTTATTGTTTCTCCAATGGTAGCTTCCGCCTTTTGGTCGTTATGATGACAGAATAACACACTACTGATTCTCAATGAGCGAGAGTACTTGTTGAATAAGTAGGCTACTTTTCCTCTTCTAAGAATCTTGGGAAGAACTGTATGAATGTCCTGCTCCTTGTATTTCTCACGAGAACGAGCACCTGGGAAATCGAGAAGATCAAGTTTATGTAAGAATTTCCTATCATCTGCAACCGAAGGCGGCAGTTCAAAGGTAAGTTCTGCAATCAGTGCCGAAAGATTTCCTTTATGAAAATCATGAGCAAGGATATTCCCATTTGAATCATATACATCTGTATAAATTTCATCATATCCAGTATCTATCTGTACACCGCAAACAGTGTCAAGCCATTCTATCTTCAACAATGTTCCTTTTTCACGGAGCACTGCAGCAAATGGTATATAAATATCTGTTTGAAAGTTAAGCTTCTTATATTCATTAATGAGGACACTGAACAAGTGACTCAATTCACTATTCCTGTTCCAAAGAAGACTGAATATATTAACCCATTTGTCATAGGAAACATATTGAATTACAGGAGCAACTATCTTACAAAAGTTTGATTGATTTACACCAGCCGCAGCATTCCCTATTACATCGTGGATGTAATCTGTAATATCCTTGACATCGTCTTCGTCAATTTCATTTTGTGCAACAATCTTTGATGCCCAAAGACCATTCATATCTTCAAGAGCCTTGTTTATATCATCATAACGCAATACGCTATCTTGATTGATTTTAATGTCATTATAATACGAATCAGCCAAGAGAAGGATTATGTCCACAACAGACAAGTTGCGTACCTTTACAAAGTCACTCATTGTAGAACAACCTTGGCTAAGAGTAAAACGAGTGATAACACCAGTTGATTCTATCTTGGCATTGTTTCCACCACTTGGATTTATATCATCTATGAAACTATATGATTTTCCTGCATTAGTGATGACAAAAGGCGAGTTTGGAGAAGACAACAAACTACTCATCAAATAAGATTTACCTACCTGACTTTCGCCATAAGCCGCTGCAGAACAATTCTCTTCCAAGGCTGCATATATGCGCTTGAGTTTGCGGCGATATTCCTTAAAAACATCGTATGGAAAAGACTCCTTTCCAAACTCTTTGGCCCATGCAATAGAGCCGTCAACCAAATCTATATGTTGCTTTATATCTTGTAGCATAATTTCATTTTTAGAGATTAGAAATCAAACGCACCTGAGTCAAGCCAATATTGTTCGTCAACACCAAGGCTTTGGATGTGTATTTCAAGATTACCATCCATTATATCATTACCATTTTTATCCGTTATTGCTGAAATGGAAAGATTTTCCTTGTCATCCATGTCACGCTCAATTGTTATCTTAAATGGCATTCGTTTTTTCAAAACATCAATGGCTTCATTTACAAGTCCTATTACTTTTGCGTCAGTCGGACAGTCTTCGTCATTTATAATGGCCTTTTTCCGAATTTTGTCTGCCATCTTATGACGGTTAAAGTCTATTGAATACAAGGCACGACTTGGATATGAGTCCATCCCTATTTGACGAACATGGAGTGATTGGGGAATACTACTAATAGTCAAGTCACCTCGGTACTTGTCTGGTGTTATGAAGTATTCAATTGGTTGTCCTTCACGAGAAGCTTCAATATAATTCACAGTTGACTTCAAATTCTTTTTCAGCAAATCTAAATTGATGATAAACTTATTCAGATTTGAAAGTTCCGAGGCATAATGTCCTATTACACCACCCATAGCCACAATAGTCTTTGCATTCTTTATATAGCCAGTATTCTCTCCAAACGGATACCAATCCCCTACGTAATAATCGTTGAGAACAATGAGTCTATTTGGTGAAACTGAGTAATATTTAAGGAATATATCCCTTATCACAGGAAGTGAAGCAGGACGTCCTGAGAGTAATACGACATCGCAAGCATAGGAATACATGATGGTTGCAACCTTCTTAAGCAAAGGCTCAAATTCTTTACGAACAACTTCTGAAACCATCTCTTTGTTAAATTTCCAAGAAAGTGATGTGATGTCAATGTTCAATCTTTGTTTGAATTCCTCTATGATTGCCTCATTAGGTGGACACTCGGAAAACACATCTGAATATTTGACAATACAATCCTTGCAGCCTTGTTTCAACAACTCCAAGAAATGGCACATTAATGGTACAGAATATTGAATATTAAAGTCCTTTCTTAATATTCTATCAGCTATAGTTTGTCCATTATAATCCTCTCCAAAGAAATTCTTTATCTTTTGGCGATATTGTTGGGTTGTTAAGTCTTTTAATTCTGTCCTAAATGCACTGTTCTCATCAAGGAGCATAATATTCTTGATAAGGGCATAAAGCATATCATCTCCTGCGAAATAATAGCTATCGTAGAATTTCGGATCTGGCGTAATGGTCGTAACATCACCTTTTATATAAGTATATTTACTAATCATCAAGTCTGATGTTCCTGCACCAATGTCAATAGATCCAACAGTTATTGAAGGCTGGCTGTCACCATCTTCTATTTTTCCATAGAGATTGAAGAACTCACTGCAACATCCTTTGTATTTTTGTCCAACCTCTCCATACATATATACCAATTGGGAGCATGTCGCTTCGTCATAGTACCACAGTCCATCGTCATCTTTCATAGAGCGAACAGCAGGGACTACGTCTACCAGTTTCCCAGGATGTGGATTTTCTACAGGGCAATTATAATCGAAATTTTCCAATAAGATTACTGCATCTTTAGCACAATGTACAAGAGCCTCTCGCTCCACCCTTGACATTGCGGTAGGACAAGTTACAATAATTCTTCGTATTCTTCTTGGTATGGACGGCTTTCCAAACCCACTACGATTAGACCTGTATTCCTCGCTATTAATTTGTATACGAGCTTGCACTAACATTTCCAAGAAAGAGAATGTCATTAAAGACCGTCTGGAATAGTGGTACGAGCTGCCACTTTCTCCGGACAGATCTATACTTCCGTCACTTTTCAACTGATTTGTTATTCCACGAAGATTCAAAATGTGGTCGTCCTTTTCACCTTTGAGAACAAGAAATTTCCATTCTTCTTTATTTGGTCTCCAATCCCACAAATATCTCTTTGGACTTGAATAGGTTGACAAAGATTCCATATCATCTGCAGTGTTTGTGGCCAAATGGATAAGTGTGTTGGCTTCTTGTCCTAAACGAACCAAGCTCGGATGAACAAATTGTTTGCTGTCTTTAATGCCAAAACTTCCAAAGTCAACTTTACGAAAAGCCAAACGCATATCGAAAGGTTCGTTATGTTTGTTGATTACAAGTGAATTGTTCGTATTTTTAACAAGATTTGTATAGTCAATAAGTTCAAGCTGCCTTACTTGATTAAAATTGGTATTATCTTCTATTAAAAGTGCTGTTGTACGTGAGTTTCCTATATCAACAACCATATCAACATCCTTTATTTCGACATCGGTATCCTTGTAAAGTTTAACCTTGGGGAATAGATCCTTTTGAGCAAGATAGTTGATTAAGAATATGTATGATGCGATATACGACATTTTTCTCACGTTCGCACCTCTTAATTGAGATACACGTTGAACATTAGGATGAACCAAGTGCAACAAATAGTCATCAATATAACTCCAATTGTTATTAGGAGAACAATAGTCCATCAAATAGAACTCATTACTACATAGTTCGAAATCCATTTCGCTTCTAAACGCATCTGGAAAGACGGGGCATTCTTCATATTCGTCACTCTCGTAACGAGCTCTTGTATCGAATGCTAGAACTACATTGTACCATTTTATTCCCTTTTCTTCTCTTGTTGGGATTAATTTCATACGTACCCAATTTAATGGACCAAACTTAAAACGCTTGAGAGTGCGTTTAAAGAAATATGGGACTGGAAGCCAAGCATTTTCAAACTTGGAAAACTTGTTGTCTTTGTCGGAGAATGTAAGGCTAAATATATCGCCCCTTACACCTGGACAATTTTCATCTTCTATTCTCAATGGTAATATATCATCGCTTTTAAGCTCGTTGACATCAATTTCAATAGTAGGGTCACTTAAATAGCCACCTTTATGAAGTTTCTGTTTGTTATAATAATAGCACTCGTCATCTGTGCGAAGTTCGTACACAGGATCAAGTCGCCATTCCCCATTTTCAGTATCATACCATTCGTGATACCACATTTTGAACTTTTCTTGAGTATTTATCCTCAATGGAAACGTTATGATTTGAATACCAGAATTGGCTATTAAAGTATGCTCTTGCATAATAAAAATGATATTTATTCTATTGATTCTATAAATGCACTTGGTATATACGCCGTCACAACAGTCACCAAGTCATCCACCACAACTCCTACTCTCTGTTGCCCTTGCCATCTTGCAACTCTTCCTATCACTCCTTTGAACGCTCCATCTGTAACCCTTACCAATTGTCCTTTTTCGAACTTTGGCACTTCGACTAATGACACGATGGTATTGTCCGCATCGGAAGCACAGATGATTTTTAAACTATCCATCTGATAGTCAGGAACTATCATAGGAATCTTCTCTATTCTGCGACCAACGTGGACGTGTCGATAATAAAAACGAAGGAATGGGAGGTTTACGTTGTCGTAAACAAAAGATTTGAGTTGTTCTTCTGTACCGTAGGCGAAGAAGATATTTGGTAAACGAGACTCGGTAACAATTTTGCGCTTACCTTTTATAAGTTTTACAGTATCTGTAGTAGGATAGAAAGCAGTGATGCCTTTGGCTGTCATGTAGTCGTATGCCTTTTTCTCTCTACCATATGTGGTACGTAAGGCATACCAATGAGGGATATCTTCCTCTTTTTGTGCTTTAGGCTTACTTGCTATATGGGCATTTCTGGTGGACACCCCTGTTTGTGAACTCTCGGCGGAAACTGTGCTTTGAGCTTCGGGGAGGGCGTTGGAGGTAAGTCCAGCGCAAGGAGGGAATTCACCTCCTCCTGAGGTGTGTACATCTTCTGATGTCCATTCATCGACTTTCATATCGGTGCTAACTTTTTTCTAGACAGAAATCCGTTAAATTGCGACAAAAAAAAACGTGGAATCGTCCTGTTGTCTATTCCACGAACTGAGGCTCTTCCAACTGCCTATCAAAGTTGAACAGACAACGTCAGAGCCCACGCCGATATGAAAATCATTACCGTAAAGAGACCTATATAATACAGTAGACTGCGCCAAAATGGTACAATCTATGCTTACAGGTCTCCACGGGATTGATATAATCACACCCGGGACATCTACCGTTGACTACGTTCAAGACAACAATTTACTGTGAATTTGCAAGATTACAGGAAGTCTTAAACACAGCGTCGATAAACGCCTTCCATTATGTCTGGATTGTCTTCCCGCCCAAAGCCCGCTTACGTATAGATATGTCATGGTTGACCTCACTACACTCAGCACGGCGTAGGCTGCCGACTCGGTTATCATGAAAGAACTCGTCTTACAGCGACAACTGCGGTCTGGCTATACAATCCGACTGCAAAAATACGAAAATTTATTGAGAAAAGACAAGAAATGGCAGGAAATATAAATACTGCAACACAAATTTAAGACTATTTAAGCCAATTCGCTTGAATATCTCGATTATTTTGTGTAAGA
>ERZ1034691.1206-NODE-1206-length-17414-cov-5.704361_pt1 | contig 17414 bp, 9 predicted proteins | sample MGYA00520638_ERZ1034691 | MGnify/ENA primary metagenome ERZ1034691 (study PRJEB33766, sample SAMN09781763) | gut metagenome | biome: gut microbiome | host: Homo sapiens | place: Madagascar | study: EMG produced TPA metagenomics assembly of the PRJNA485056 data...
TGCAAAAATGCTCGAGAATACACAAAGTATTCTCTGCGCTTTTTGCTTAGCAGCTGGCGCACCTCGCTCGCCGTATCGGCACTTAGAATTGTGTTCTGCCGCCCGAAAATACTACTGCAAAAGAAATCAAGGGGGACCGTTATGGTTGAACTCAAACGAATCCCGACCGAACAACGCAACGAAGCTACGGCCCATATCGACCGCATGTCCACGTTGGAGATGGTACGGCTGATCAATCAGGAGGACCACAAGGTGGCCGACGCCGTCGGCCGCGAGGCTGAGCATATCGCCCGGGCCGTGGACATCATCACCGGCCACATGAAGCAGGGCGGGCGGCTCATCTACGTGGGCGCCGGCACCTCCGGCCGGTTGGGCATCCTCGATGCTGTCGAGTGCCCGCCCACCTACTCCACCGAGCCGGAGCTGGTGCAGGGCCTCATCGCAGGCGGCACCCCGGCCATCTTCCGCGCCGTCGAAGGTGCCGAGGATGATCCCGACCTGGGCCGCAAGGATCTGGAAGAGATCCACTACACCAAGCAGGATGTGCTGGTGGGCATCGCCGCCAGCGGCCGCACGCCCTATGTCATCGGCGCTATGGAGTACGCCAAGTCCCTGGGCGGCGTGACCATCGGTGTGACCTGCTGCCCCGGCAGCGAGATCGACACGCTGGCCGAGGTGGGCATCGCACCGATGCCCGGCCCCGAGGTCGTGACCGGCTCCACCCGCATGAAGAGCGGCACAGCCCAGAAAATGGTGCTGAACATGCTCTCCACCTGCACGATGATCCGTCTGGGCAAGGTGTACGGCAACCTGATGGTGGACGTCAAGCCCTCCAACGAGAAGCTCGTCCGCCGCTGCGTGTCCATCGTCTGCGCGGCTGCCGAGTGCGACGAAGCCGCCGCCACCGCTGCGCTGGAGCAGTGCGGCTATCATCCCAAGATTGCCATCGTCATGCTGCTGTGCGGCTGCACCGCCGAGGAAGCCGAAAAGCGCCTGGCAGAAAAAGACGGCTATATCGCCCAGGTGGTGGGCTGATGCCCGCCCTGCGCTGCGGCGCGGACCGGCTGGGGGAGTATGCCCACCTGTTTAAGGATGCCCGCGTTGGATTGGTGACGACCCCCACAGGCCGCACTTCTGATGGCCGCTCCACCATCGCCGCCCTGCAGGAGGTCGCCGACCTGCGCGTCCTGCTTGGCCCCGAACACGGCGTGCGGGGCGACGGCGCGGCGGGAGCGTTCATCCCCCAGTATACCGATGCCGCCACCGGCCTGCCGGTGTTCAGCCTTTACGGCAAGGACTCCAAGCGGCTGACCCCCGCCATGCTGGGAACTTTTGATGTGTTGGTGTATGATATACAGGATGTAGGCAGCCGGTACTACACCTTCCTCTCCACGCTGGCCTACCTCATCGAGGATTGCGCCGGGGCAGGCAAGCGGCTGGTGGTGCTGGACCGCCCCGACCCGCTGGGCGGAGAGATCATCGAGGGTACAACTTTGCGCCCCGGTATGGAGAGCTTTGTGGGCTGCTATCCGCTCCCCACTCGCTACGCCCTGACCATCGGCGAGTTTGCCCAAATGGTCAACGCCGAGCAGCACTTTGGCTGCGACCTTACCGTCGTACCCTGCACCGGCTGGCAGCGCGGCCAAAGCGCCCCGGCCTGGGGCACGCCGTGGATCATGCCCAGCCCCAACATCCCCAACTACGAAACGGCTCTGCTCTACGTAGGCACCTGCCTGTTTGAGGGCACCAATGTCTCCGAGGGCCGTGGCACCGCCGCTCCCTTCGCCGTCATCGGTGCGCCCTATATCCATGATGCCGAGGCGCTGGCGGCGGCTTTTAACGCCCGCGGCCTGCCCGGTATCTGCGCTACGCCGTACTATTTTACCCCAACGTTCTCCAAACATCAGGGCCAATTGTGCGGCGGTGTGCACCTGCACGTGCTGGATGCCGACGCCGTGCGCCCGCTTTCGGCAGGCCTGATCCTGCTGGAACTCATCCGGGATACCTGCCCCAATGACTTCGCCCTGCTGCCCCCGCATACCGAGGGCGGCCGCCCCTTTATCAGCCTGCTGGCAGGCCATCGGGAACTGGAACGCCCGGACTGGACAGCGGCGGAGCTTATCAAAGCCCAGGCCCCGGACGAAGCCGCCTTTGCCGCCCGCAAAGCGGCCTACCACCTGTATTGACGAGGTGCTTTTATGCGTACATTGCAAGAAATGACCCTGCAGGAAAAACTGGGCCAGCGATTGGCCGCGGGCTTTCAGGGATTAGAGCCGCCGGAAGAATTTCTACGGCTTATCAAAGAATATAAGGTCGGCAACATCATCCTTTTCCGCCGCAATATCCAGGATGGTCCCCAGCTGAAAAGGCTCTGCGCCACCCTGCGCAAAGTGGTGGAGGAAGAAACCGGCGTGACGCCCTTCATCACCATCGACCAGGAGGGCGGCGTTGTCACCCGCCTGCCGGAGAGTGAGGTCAACATCCCCGGCGCCATGGCGGTAGCCGCCACCGGCAACCCCCGCAACGCCTACGATATGGGCCTGCTGACCGCCCAGGAACTGCGCAGCTGCGGCGTGGATTTCAATCTGGCCCCGGTCATGGACATCAACTGCAACCCGGACAACCCGGTCATCGGCGTGCGCAGCTACGGCGATACGCCGGAGCGTGTGGCCGAATACGGCAGCCAGATGGTGCGCGGCCTGCTGGACGGCGGCGTCTACTGCTCGCTCAAGCATTTCCCCGGCCATGGCGATACGGCGGTGGATTCCCACCTTGGCCTGCCCTGCATCGACCGCAGCTTTGACGAGCTGATGCAGCGGGAACTGAAACCGTTTATTGCGGGCATCGAGGCCGGTGCACCCGCCGTGATGACCACCCACATCCTCTTTCCGCAGATCGAGCCGGAGCACATCCCCGCCACCATGTCCCGCCGCATCATGACGGGCCTTCTGCGGGAAAAGCTGGGCTTTGGCGGCATCATCATTTCCGACTGCATGGAGATGGACGCTATCAAAAAGTTCTACGGCACGGTCAACGGCGTGCTGGCTGCCATGAAAGCCGGTGTCGACCTGGTGTTCGTCTCCCAGACACCCGCCCTGGCCGCCGAAGCAATGCAAAATGCCCGCCGTGCCGCCGAAAACGGCGAGCTGGACCTGGCCGAACTGGACGTCAGCGTGCAGCGCATGCTGGAGGCCAAGGCCCAGTGCGCTGCGATGCAGCCCAAAACGCTGGGCGATGAAGCCGCCTGCCGCGCCCGCGCCGAGGAAGTGCGCGCCGCGTCCATCACCGCCGTACACCTGCCTCGGGGCGGCATGCCTGCCCTGGGTGACAACCCCTTGTTCCTGGGCTGCGCCGACTACCGCAGCACCATTGCCTCCAACGTCGAATCCAGCGGCTTCACTTTTCCCGAAGAAATGCGCCGCCACGCGGACAAAGGCATCGCGCTGGTTACCGGCAAAGACCCCGGCGACGCTGAAATTGCCGAGGTCGTAGCCCAGGCTGCGGCGCACAGCTGCATCGTGCTGGGCACCTACAACGGTCACATCCTGCAAGGCCAGCTGCGCCTGGCTAAGGCCCTGGCCGCCACCGGCCTGCCGATGATCTTAGTTGCGCTGCGCAACCCCTACGATTTGCGCAACATGCCCGACCATGTGGCCGCGCTGGCCGGGTGGGAGTACACCCGCCCGCTGTTTGACGCCCTGTGGCCGGTGCTGAACGGCACCGCCCGGCCCACGGGCAAACTGCCGCTGCTTACCCTGACAAAGGCGGCGGAATAATGGCACACCTGCAAATTGAGCAGCGGCTCGAAACACTGGGCGGGCAAAGCATCTTCCACGTCGTCCTGCCCGAGGCCGGTGACCTGCACGAAGCCCCGGTCATCTACCTGCTCCACGGGGCAGGGGACAACGGCACAGGCTGGCTGCGCTACACTGCCGCCGAGCGCTGCGCCGCCGAGAAGGGCTTGGTCCTCATCATCCCCGGCGTAGGCAACAGCTGGTACACGGATATGGCCAGCGGTGTACAGGCGTTTACCTGCGTCACGCAGGAATTGCCCGCCGTCTGCCGCCGTATGTTTGGCCTGACGCAGCAGCGCGAAAAAACGCATGTCATCGGCCTTTCCATGGGTGGTTATGCGGCGCTGAAACTGGCGTTGACCAATCCGTATAGTTATACGACCTGTACTGCACTTTCTGCTGCGGTCCGCCCGGAGCAGGTAGTCAAAAGCCCCGATTGGCCCTTGCCGCCTGCCGCCGCCCGTGCGGTGTTTGGCACCGGCATTGACCACGGCAAACTGCCGCCCCAGGCCGACCTGTGGCAGCTGGCCGCCAGTGCCGACCCTGCCGCCCTGCCTGCCATCCGCATGGTCTGCGGCGAACAGGATGCCCTGCTGCCCGCCAACCGGGAATTCCACGCGCTGCTGCAAAGCAAAGGCATCGCCCACACGTTTGAAACAGCCCCCGGTGCCCACACCTGGCCGTTTTGGGATGCCCAGCTCAAACGCGTCCTTGACCAGATCTTCCCATAACAAAAGGCTCCCCGCAAGGGGAGCCTGAATAGGTTGCGCGCTTTTTTGCCCCCCCCTCTGCGAGGGAGCCTTTTAGAGTTACCGATGATCTACCCTGTGCGACATACAAATCTGGTAGCTGCTCTCCAGCGTGTCCTGTATCGCCGCGTAATCCTGGCTGGCCAGCACGGTGAACAGCGCATCCACCACCATCAGCTGCGCCAACCGGCTGCTCATCGCGCCGCTGCGCACATACACTTCTTTCGACGATGTGTACAGCAGCAGCTTGCACCCCGCACTCAGCGGGGACTTGCTGTAATGGGTAATGCCAATGGTATGGCACCCGCTGGCCTGCACGGCCTCCAATGCCTGCAAGATCTCCTGCGTCTTGCCGGTGTTGGAAATAAACACCGCTGTATCGTCTTTTGTCAGCGTGGCACTGTAGCTTAACTGCACATGGCTGTTAAAATTGAAAATGGCGTTTTTGCCAATGCGCAGCAGCTTGTCGCACAGGTCCGAGGCCACCAGCCCGGAGGCCCCCATGCCAAACAGCTTGATGGATTTGGATTGCAGCAGCCAATCTGAGGCCGTCTGGTAGGCGGCGGGGTCCATCAGCTTGGAGGTCCGCTGCAGCGCCTGCAAACTGGCCGCCGTCACGTTCTGCAAAATTTCCTGGGCGCTTTTGCCCTCCCGCAGGTCAGAAAAATGTACGGTCGGGTCCACTTCCACCTGGGGTTCAGCGCTGTATTGCAGGTAGAGCTGCTGGCGCATGTCCTTCAGCCCGGTGTAGCCGATCTCCTTGCACAGCCGCACCCAGGCCGCCGAGCTTACGCCGGATTGCCGCGCCAACTCGGCAATGGGGATGCTGTACAGCTCCCGCGTGTGGGCCAGCAGATAATCGGCCGCTTTCTGGCAGGTGGGGCTCAGTGCGCTGTAGCTGCTGCGCACCCGTACTTCTACGTTAGTCATGCTGGTTCTCTCCTTCTTATGCCTTTTACAGGCTCAGTTTGCCCATCACGACAGGGTGGGCCGCGCCGGTGGCGCTGGGGGCGTTGTTGCAGCGGCCGTGCAGCATCTCGTTGGCCAAAATCGCAAAGGCAACGGCCTCCTTGGCGTCGCTGTCCAGGCCCAGGGCCTCGTTGGTCACCACTTCGCAGCCGGGCAGGCCCGCCTGCAGCAGTTCCATCAATACAGGGTTGTGGCTTCCGCCGCCGCCCACGATCAACCGCTCCGGCTTCTGCGGGCAGTGGTGCTCCACCGCCAGGCGGATGCTCTCGGCGGTAAAGGCCGTGGCCGTGGCGATCTTATCGTACCCGGTCAGCCCCAGCTCCTCGCCCTTGCGCCACAGCGCATCCGCAAAGGCGGCGCTGTAGTGCTCACGGCCGGTAGTCTTGGGCGGGGCCAGCCGCAGGTAATCGTCGCTGTCCACTAGATATCGCAGCAGTTCGGCACTGACCTGCCCCTGCCGTGCCAGCTTGCCGCCGTCGTCGTAGCGCAGCGCGCCGTTCGTTACCCGCGCGGCCAGTGCATCGATGACCATGTTGCCCGGGCCGGTGTCAAAAGCTAGCGTGTCCGCCAGCGCACCGCCCGCAGGCAGCACGGTAATGTTGCCAATGCCGCCAATGTTTTGCAGCGCCACGGTGCGGTGCTCCTCGCGGTATAAAAGGTACTCGGTGTAGGGGACAAGGGGCGCACCCAGCCCGCCGGCGGCCATGTCCCGCACGCGGAAGTCACTCACCACCGGGCAGCCCAGCCGCTCGGCGATCAGGCTTGGCTCGCCAATTTGCAGCGTGGCCCGCACCTTGCGGCCCAGGTAGTCTGCGCCCACAGGCTCGTGCCAGATGGTCTGCCCATGGCTGCCCACAAAGTCCACATCGCCGGGCTGGATACCCGCCGCGCGGCAGGCTTCCAGGCAGGCATCGGCGGACAGGTCGCCCAGGTAAAAGTTCAGCAGGCAGATCTCCCGGCTGTCCAGCGGCGCACCGCCTGCCACCTGCAAAATTTTCTGCCGCGCCTCATCGCTGAACGGCAGCGTGATGAACCCCAGCTGCCGCACCCTGGTATCGGTGCCGCAGCCCCGCAGCTCCACCACGGCGGCGTCAATGCCGTCGGCGCTGGTGCCGCTCATCAGCCCAATGGCGATGCAGGCATCCTTTTGTAAAAAAGAAAGTTCCATCGTAGGACCTCCTGAAATAATAAAACATCTGCTTAAAATAAAGTTTCAACCTGATTCTATTATGTTCGCTTCAGGGCAATTTGTCAAGAGAAAATTTGCGTATAAACGTAATAACTGAACAATAAAGGAGCAAATGTATGCAAACACAGTATTACGCCGGGTGGGACGGCGGCGGCACCAAGACCCTTTGCCGCGTTTTGTATCAGGATGGCACCGCGCCGCAGCCCTTTATCGCCGGTGCTCTCAACCCCAATGGCACTGTGGCGGGTCAGTGCGAGGCCACCGTGGCCGACCTGCTGCGCAATATGGCCGCGCTGCCGGGCGGGCTGGACGCCTGCCGCATGCTGTGCATCGGCGCGGCGGGCATCAGCAACCCGGCCACCCGGGTCCACCTGCAAAATGCCCTGCAGGCAGGCGGCTACCACGGCCCGGTCACCTTCACCGGCGACCAGCAGACCGCCCTGTACGGGGCCCTCGGCGGGCCGGGCGGCATCGTGCTCATCGCGGGCACCGGCTCCATCTGCTACGGCCAAAGCACCGATGGCCGCGAAGCCCGCAGCGGCGGCTGGGGCAGCCTGATGGACGACGAGGGCGGCGGCTTCGCCCTGGGCCGGGACGCCCTGGCGGCGGTCGTCCGTGCCGAGGATGGCCGCATTGCCCCCACCGTGCTGCACGATGCAGTGTTCAAGGCGCTGCAGGTCGGCGCCGTCCGGGAACTGATCGGCAAGATCTACGCGCCGGGTTTCGGCAAGCGGGAGGTGGCCGCACTGGCCCCGCTGGTGGGGGCCGCCGCCGAACAGGGCGACGCTGCCGCCCTGCAAATTGTGGAAAAGGCAGGCCGCGAGCTGGCCCTGCTGGTGCGCCCGGTGGCCGAAAAGCTGGGGCTGCAATCGGCGCGTATCGCTTTTGCGGGCAGCGTGCTGCAAAAGTGCGCCCCGGTGCGCAGCGCCGCCCAAACGCAGCTGCAAACCCTGCTGCCGCAGCTCACCCTGGCCGAGCCGCAGGGCGACGCCGCTGCCGGTGCCGTGCTGCTGGCACGTTGCAAGGCAGAAGAATAAAAGTGCATAGACCCGGCCGAGAGGAGTGTATTAGGCACTCCTCTATTTTTTGTCCAAGTTTTGTGCTGCATTTGGCCATGTAACAGGCCAAACTTGCGCAATTTATTTGCGCAAATGGATTGCACAAAACGCCCAAAAACGACAAAAAATGTGCAGGAATTCCGTGAAAACGAAAGAATACGCAAAGAATGACGCAAAAATGTGTTGAGCAAATTTACCAAATTCCACATTGTAGACTTTGCACAATGACGAAAAATAAGGTGCAACGCCCATAAATCGCCCATAGATATTGAAATTTGAAGCAAAAAGTGTTATAACATTATTAGAAATCCTTATAAATGTAACGAATAAAAAGTGAGCGGCGCAAGAGACCTAAAAAAATTGCTCAAAAACGCAACGGTTGCGCATAACATCCCCTGGGGATATATTTCACAGGTAGACCTGTGAAATAATGCGTACTGTCAGCAGGCAATGTATCTGGCCGCCGTTGCACGCAAGATCCAGCCAACATTACAACATTACAGACATAGAGCCACCGAAAGGAACAGAAAGGAAGGGAGCAGATGTCTAAGCACAGCACCACCCACCGTACCCTGAGCCGCCGCCTGGCGGCCCTCCTGGCCGTCCTGGCCCTGCTCGCCGCCATGGCCCTGCCCGTTTATGCCGCGACCCAGAACGAGGACACCACGCAGAAAACTCTTTTGGACGTGAGCGAAGATACTGCGATTGATACTATCGATGGTACTGCGCTTGCAGAAGTCACCAAAGCTGAAAAAACGAGGACAGACGGAGAGAATGAAGCATCTGCCACGGACCCCGCACAGGATGAAACTGCTGTTGATACCGAGGACACAGAAGATACGGCCGGGGAGAGCACTGCTCCTGCAGAGACTAATATCTCGGATATCTCGGACGGCACCGAGAATGTGAATGCCACTCAGCCGACTGATGACGCAGAAAATGCAGATGCAATCGATACACAACCTGCAGAGACAGCGGACGATGAGATTGCGCTATATGGCATAGGGTATCCGTTCTATATATATTTTGCAGTCCCTGAAAACTTTAATGGCGGATATGCTGTCAAATTTAAAGCAAAATACGGAGGGGGAAATACGGAGTGGACAGGCGAAGAAGACATGGAGCTTGTCACTGATAGCACATATTCAGGACGTAAGGTATATAGGAAGCAAATAACACAAGATATGTGTAAATATGGTGGTTTTCACACGATACAGTTTAGGTATTATGAAGGAAATACCTACAAGGACCAGTATGAAACGAAAGATGACTGGAAAACGGCAGAAAACATTGCGAACAAGCTCTTTGACGCTCAAGAAGGCACCTGGACAGCATACACTCCTTTTAACCCCAACAATCACCAATCGTTTGCCGGCAAGACGATGCTCTTCCAGAACCAAAGCGGCCATGATCTGACGAACGTTAAAGCAGTATTTTATGAGAAAACAAGTGGTGAATTACAAGTAGTTGACACCATCGACCTGGACACTGTTACTACCGACAAGCGCGTTTCGTTCAAAATCCCTGAAGCGGATTGCTCTTACATCCGTTTCCTTGTAGATGAAAAAGAAACATCGCTGTACAACTTCTATAGCCAGCAAGATGAAGAGGGAAATAGCCATTTCCTGTACGACAGCGGCACGGCCTGCTGCTACGTCTATAAGGAAGACGATAATGGCAGCAGTTGGACGATCCCACAGGGAAAGATAACAGTCTACTTTGACGCAACATTCTCCAGCGCATACACGGAAAACGGGGACACTCTTTCAATCCCTATAAAGGGAAGCGAAGATGTGTATTACTGCTTCAAAAATGAACAGACGACGCCTAGTGCTCAAAAAATGACTCCGTGCGGGAACAACCTCTATTCCGTTGATGTTCCCGAGGGCTACAGCAAAATCATGTTCTCAGGCGATAGCCGAACAAGCCCCGTCAACAGCGGCATCAGCACGGATTGGGTGTCCATTGATTGGAGCCTGGACGAACCGTGCTATGTGGCTGATACAAACGATGCGGTCGTCTACAATAACAATGCGCCTCGCGGGGGCTACTGGACAGAGAAAGACGCTATCCGGGATGCCGAAGCCGGAAAAGGCACCACAGTTGTGGACATCGATAACACAACTCCGTTTGTGCGTAACAGCGCGACAAAGTATGTAACCACCACCCTGTATGATTACTATACCGACTGGGAGCTAAACGGCAACAACCGCGACGATTATAAAGTTGATAACGGTGCGAGCTATCGAAATTGGGTGACTTTCCGCCAGTTTGACCAAGCGCTGAGTGATTACTACCGCAACAGTGGTGTTACTGTTCTTTATCCTATGTACACAGGCCAGTTCCAGCCTGAAGCAGTGGGTGATGATGAAAAAGAATGGGGATTTCGCTTTAATGGTATTGCCGATAAGTTGAATTTGTACGGCTATAATGACAAGGACAAGAATAAATTCATGGCCGTCAATAACTCAACGATTGATGTAGATGGCAAAGGTTTAAAGAGTTATGAAAAGAAATATTATGATGATGCTTTCCAAGGTTTGGCGGGTGATGAGCTGGTAAACGGCGAGCCGGTGCTGTATAATACAAAACTTACGGTTCCTTATTTCGATAAAGACTTCCTGGAAGGTGCTAACTCCAAAAAAGCTGTACTTGGCAAGGTGTATGAGAATGTGGACTTCCCGTTTACTAAAGAAGATGTCTTTGGTAATGGTATCAACTATTGGCACTACGAGTCCAATGATAAGTCCTTATTCCTGAAGCAAAAACAAGGAATGGAGGATCAGTATTTCCTGCAGCAGCCAGCAGAGACAGTTGTAGAAGACAAGATGGTCAGCAACAATGCGCAGAATGTCAACAGTTCTAGCACCCCTTCGGGTACGTATGGATTTTTCCCGTTCAACGAAGGCTCAACAGATACGCATGCAAATACCTACAACTATGGTTTTGGTGCAAAGCTGCAGTTCGATTTTACACTGACAGACGATGGACAAGTTCTTGGCAATGATGGCAAAGTTCCAATCCAGTTCTTTTTCTCTGGTGATGACGACGTCTGGGTCTATATCGATGATAAACTTGCGTTGGACGTTGGCGGCGACCACGGCAAAGTCTCTGGCCTGCTGGAATTCGGCCTGAATGACGGAAAACTTGTTTATACTCCGTATGTCAGCGATGTAAAAGCAAGCAATAAAGACCGGATGTACAAAAAAGAGACCGATGTCAAATCGGTTAATTATCGGGTAGCCGACAAGGAATACAAATCAATACCTTTCAATTATAAAGGCGACCAAAAAGAAATTTCCACTGGCAAACACACATTGAAGTTCTTCTACATGGAGCGCGGTATGTGGGAGTCCAACATGGCAATCGCCTTCAACTTCCCGGATAACAACGAGCTACAGGTGCAAAAAATCGTTGATGATAAAAATGTCAACGAACTCTTTGCAGGCTGCTTCGATGATCAGAGGCTCTTCAACTTCACCATCAGGAACCAGGCTACCCACTACGGTAAGGTTGATATTGGCGCGGATATCGTATCCACCATCAACCTGCTGGAGCCGGGAAAGAGCACCTCTGACCAAAGGAATTTTACTACAGAGGCAACAACCACGGGCAGCGGAAACATATTTGAAAAAGTGGAAAACCCGCCCGAAGAATTGAAAGACGGGAATAGCACGTCCCTTCTGAAATGGTACGCTAAGTTCAAGGACTTGGAACCCGAACCTGGCTCTAACAAGGAGACCCGCTACGGCAAGCTGAAGCTGAACAAACCCATCGACATTACCGGGATGAGTTACCTCAGCTTTGATATTTATGTCGACTCGTCCAAGGGCGATGCCGCGCTGAGCAACATGTACCTGCAGCTGCGGGACAGCAAGGGCAATCAAAAAGGCTGCCTTGGCCGGACGTTCATCGGCGGCAAAATGCTTTACGGCCAGGTCGAAATGCACAACAACAAGTGGATCACCGTTAAGCTGAGCCTGGACGATATGGATGCTGAGAAAGGCTTTGACTGGACCGATGTAAAGGAACTGCGCTTTGGCTGTAACTACCCGCGCGATATTTATTTGCGCAACATCGTGTTCTCGGCCAAAGCAGTACCCAAGAAAATCACCGGCTTCACTACCAAGCAGGAGACGATTGCGGATTACGGCTCGGCTCAAGAGGGCAAGCTGATGCCCGCTGTGAACGCCCAGTACACCTCGGATGCAGAGAAAGGCACGATGGTGGTGGATAAAAACGGCGGTTTCGTCCTGAAAAACAAAGAGACGATCACCTTTAGGGACCAGTTCCGCCGCGGCAGCTATCTGTCCATCAACGAGCAAGTCGACACAAAGCTGTTCTCCACCACCTGGACGATTTTTGAAAACGGTCAGCCGGTTACGTCAACAATAGCAGGAAAAGGCAAAATGTTGACGCTTGTGGGCGATGAGTCCAAAAACCTCAGTGGGCAATCTGGCACCAACCCCGACGATGGACGTATCGAGAAACAGTATGCAGAAGGAGAGGACGCGCAAACCCGATATAACAATCAATACAATGGCAAAAAGCCTAGCGAAAATAAAAATGATCCTACCATCAACACCCTTGTGTTCCGTTCCTATGCTAACCCCGATGCTACGGATGCGGACGGCCAGACCCAGTTGAAGGTCGTGTTTGTCAACACGGTCAAAACCGGTAGCCTGACCATTGAAAAGAAACAGGCCCAAGACAGCGGTGCCTTGACGGGAAAGTACCATTTTAAGGTTCGCTTCACCAATGTTGGCGGCCACGCATTGGGCAACAAGGAAATCACGTATGAATTCGATCTGAGAGCGGAAGAAAGCAAAGAACTTAAAGATATCCCCGTAGGCACCCGCTTCACAATCGAAGAAGAGGCACCCAAGGATGGCTCGAAGCTGGTGAATGTGAGCATTACCGGCGGCGGTAATGATCGCAAAGTCATCAAGTCCAACAACACCGTGCGTGGTTCCATTAGCGGGGCCGACACAGAGCAGGCAACGGTCACTTTCACCAACAGCATGCAGGAAACGCTGGATATTACTGGCACAAAGCTATGGCGGAACGCTGACGACAACCCAATGATGGAGCATCCGGACACGATTTATGTGCAGCTGCAGCGCCGCCCTGTTGGCGAGACATCGGAATCGCCCTGGACACCTGTTCCATACCTGAACGAGACTTACACAGCGGTTGAGCAAGATCATGATGGTATGAATTTCAGCTTCCTGAATCTGCCCGCCAAGGATTACAGCAAACCGGAACACCCGAACTTTGAGTACCGCGTAGTCGAAGGCTCCGTTGACGGGAGTGGCTTCCACGCCTTTGAGGATGGAAAGACCATCACGATTGGCGAGAAGGTTTACGGTGTTAAGTACAACCCGGAAACAGTTACAGCCAATAATTCGTCCGTGACCATCACCAACCAGCTGCAAGACCCGAAGTTTAATCTGGACATCACCAAAGCGGATGCGAAAGACGGTACAACGCCTTTGAAGGACGTTGAGTTTACGCTGGTGAAGCTGGACGAGAACAACAAAGTGGTTGCGGGTTCTGCAAAGTGCGGCATTACCAATGACCAAGGCAAGCTGATGAGTAAGGGCGAGGATGGAAATCCTACCGAAGAATCGGCATTTACGGGCTTGGAGGCTGGTAAATACCGCTTGACAGAGACGAAGGCGGCGAAGGACTACAACCTGCTGTCGGCGCCGATTGAGGTTGAGTTTACCAAAACCGGCCAGTGCTCGCTGAATGGCTCCGAAATCAAGGTTTGGACAGAAGAAAAACCCACAGATTTCATCAAAACCGGGAATGACAGCTACACGCTGAAGTTGACCGTTTTGAATCGGAAGACACCTGCGCTGCCGCATACGGGTGCGGATGCGCCTAGCTTGTGGCTGCTGATCGGGCTGCCGCTGGCAGTGGCGGGGTTGTTGATACTGGTATTCCGTTACAACAAGAAAGGGGGACGGACGCGTTAATTGTTCCCCAATACAAACCATAAACACAAACCATAAACAAATGAAGAGAGGTAAAGTCATGAAAAAGAAAAGCAGATTCTTGACAGGCCTGTTAAGCGCCGTCATGGCCCTCAGCCTGTTCGCCCTGCCCGCCTCCGCAACGGATGTGGTGGTAAATCCCAGCACAATTGATACAGGGAAAACCGGCACTATTATGATTCACAAATATGAGTATAATGGTACGAATCAGGGTAAGGGCACTGGCGAGGCAACTGATACGGTGCCCGGCGATGCAACAGCATTGGATGACGTTACGTTTGAACTGTATCAGGTGCTTGATAGTGAGAACTTGATTAAGTATTATAATAATATTCAAGATAACACGGGCTTTTCAAATGTTACGGATACGAAAGGAAATGCTCTTACTGGACCGCTGACGGGAACTGATGCATGGCAGCATTATGCAAAGGAGAAGGATGCTCCGGCCGTTGGTTATGAGTGGATTCCGAATGCTATTAGCGATAACACGAGTCTGAAAACGACTGTTACAACGAAGAATGGTGGCGTGGCAACCGCGAGTGTGGGAGTTGGTCTGTATCTGGTAATTGAGACTAACGCACCCTCGCAGGTTACTAAACCGGCAACGCCGTTTTTCGTGTCGGTTCCTATGACGCGCGAAAATGCTCAGGGCAATACTGAGTGGCTGTATACAATTGACGTCTTCCCCAAGAACGGAACGACTTATGGTGAAGTGTCTGTTGTTAAAAATGGTTACATTGGCAGCGAAAATAGTACGTGGTACACAAGTGACGATAAGAATGCCGACCTGCTGGAAGGCGTTGAGTTTTATCTGTATCGTTTTGTTGGCGAGGGAGATACCACTCCCTATGTAGCGGGTTCCGATAATTGGGAGAGAATCGTCAAGAGCACTCAAGATGGTAAGAATATAAAAGCCGTTACAGATGCAAATGGCAAATTTAGCGTTTCCGGTCTGCCTGCTGGTGATTACTGCTTTGTGGAGCAGAATATTGGTAGCGAGGATAAAAACGGTGCTTACATTATCGATCAGCAGCCGATTTACTTCCAGATGAACAATAACTCGACCAGCCAGCGCTTTAAGTTTGAAGCCAATACGAAGACTATGATGGGTCAAGCTGGCGCCAAAAATTTGGAAATCGTTGTAAATAACTACCGTCCTGATGTTGAGAAACAGGTAAAGAATGGCGAAGGCACATATGGGGAGAAAGCTGACTATAGTGTTCGCGATTATGTTCCCTATAAAGTTACTGTAACTGTTCCTGAAAATATCGAAAACCTGAAGACTTTTGTGGTTACGGATACTCCGACGAACCTTGAGTTCATTGAAGATGAAGAAGGTCACGTTCTTGAAGTGAAAGATGAAACTGGTAACAAGACTTTCGACAGAGGAACAACGGAGAATCCGGAGGACTATACTGTTGAGAAGAATACTACTACTGGCGGTTTTGATTTGACCTTTACTCCGGCATCTCTGGTCGCTTACAAGGGCCAGAACATCGTTATTACTTACTATGCAAAGCTGAAGGATTCTGCAAATACTACTGTCGCGGGTAACCTCAACACTATTACGCTGAAGTACACCAATAAGATTAACTCTGATGGAACCCCTGCCGATGGCAGCGAAAAGGAAATTACTGATGATGCCGTTGTCTACAGCTTCGGTATTCATATCAAGAAGACCAATGAATCCGGTAAGGGTCTGAATGGCGTTACTTTCGATTTGTACAGAGTTGCAACCAACGATGATGTTCCGAAAGATATTGTTAACGGAAGCGATTTTGGCCTTAATAGTAGTGTGAAACTGGTCTTGGTTAAGAAAGATCTTACGACTACAAACGTTGATGGCGTAGATGGTATCACCAAGTATGATGGTCTGGCTAATGGCACATACTATTTGGTTGAGACTAAAACTCTGGATGGTTACAACCTGTTGAGCAAAGCCATCGAAGTGAATCTGAGCGTTTCTTACACGGAAACTTGGAGCGAATGCGCTAAATATGAAGATGGCAAGCTGGTTCATCACCATAAAGAGCATTTCACGGAAAAATTTACTGGTAGTGACACGCAGGAAGAAGGCTGCATTACTACTACCGTCATCAACCGCAAGGGCTTCAACCTCCCCACCACCGGTGGTTTCGGCACCCTGCTGTTCAGCTGCATTGGCGCACTGCTGGTCGTTGGCGGTGTCGGCGTGCTGATGAGCACCAAAAAGAAGAAGGGCAATACCTGATTGCTGATTGACGGGTTGTAAAGGCAAAGTCTCTCCCTCCGGCGCTTCGCGCCACCGCTCCCTCCCCCGTATCGGGGGAGCCTGTCTCACAGAGAGAGGCTTTAAAAGCGCGATGACGCTTGAAAGAAAGGCCCCCTCTGGGAGGGGGCTCCCGCGGGAGCGGGTGGGGGAGAGAGCCTTGCAATAGCATCCACATTAAACCGTGATGCCGGCGACCTAAAACCAAAATACCGATCCACCAATGAAAGGGGAAGGGCCATTTCGGCTCTTCCCCTATGGTGGGTTATATGGCGACATTGCGGGCCGATACCAGCATCGGCCCCTACGGAAGAACAGCACCATTGTTTGTAGGGGCGCACATTGTGCGCCCGCCATAGCCGCGACAAAATAAAACTGCACGGGAGCATATAGAATGCTCCCCTACGGCAATGGGGAGACAAATTTGCCTTGCGATTCGTAGGGGCGGATTCTATATCCGCCCGCGGGCGCACAATGTGCGCCCCTACAGAATCTCCTCTGAATACCTCAGCATCTTAATTCTTCTTGAAAGGACTTTGCCATGGATACCTCCACCAGACTGAAAGTGGGCTTTGCGGCGCTGATGATCCTGTCGGGCATCGGCGTGGCGTCCTACCCGGTCATCAGCAACATGGTGGCCCAGCGCCACGCCAGTACGGCCATCCAAAATTACGATGATACCGTAAAAAGCATGGACACCGAAAAGCTGGACGCCGCCAAAGAGGCCGCCCGCCGTTACAATGAACAGCTGGGCAGCGCGCTGGACCGCGATGCCGCCGGAGAAGCCGAGGACACCGGCACCAGCTATGTGGACCTGATCGACGTGGGGGAGAGCCTTGGCTACATCACCATCCCGAAAATCGACGTCAACCTGCCCATTTACGAGGGCACCAGCGACGACGTCCTGCTGAAAGGCGTCGGCCATCTGGAAGGCTCCAGCTACCCGCTGGGCGGAGAAAGCACCCACAGCGTGCTGACAGGCCATCGCGGCCTGGCCGAGGCTGTGCTGTTTACCGACCTGGACAAATTACAAGAGGGCGACAAATTTTACCTGCACATCATGGACGAGGTGCTGGCCTACCAGGTCGACCAGGTCAAGGTCGTTCTGCCCGAGGAGACCGATGACCTTACGATCGTGCAGGGCCAGGACTACTGCACCCTGGTGACCTGCACGCCCTACGCCATCAATACCCACCGCATGCTTGTACGCGGCACCCGCGTGCCATATAATGGAGAGGAAGAAACCGGCGATACCCCGCAAGTCGTGCAATATCAGGCCCTGCACACCGGCACGGTGGTCAAGCGCATCGTGGATGCCTGGCCGTGGATCTCGGTGACCGGCAGCGTGATCATCGGCGGCGAAGCCCTGCTGCTGCTTTTGCTGCTGCATCGCTGCAAAAAACGGGAG
>ERZ1034691.1209-NODE-1209-length-17358-cov-6.337398_pt1 | contig 17358 bp, 32 predicted proteins | sample MGYA00520638_ERZ1034691 | MGnify/ENA primary metagenome ERZ1034691 (study PRJEB33766, sample SAMN09781763) | gut metagenome | biome: gut microbiome | host: Homo sapiens | place: Madagascar | study: EMG produced TPA metagenomics assembly of the PRJNA485056 data...
TCATATATTTATTTAATTCCATCCTTGCGCTATCTGCTGAGGTATTTCCTCCTATCCTTTCTGCCACCTGTTCCCATGATAACCTTTCAAAATATTTGAGCCTTACAAGTCTCTGGATTCGTGCCGGTGCATTCTCCATCCACTGCTCCACCTTTATCTTCTTGTATCTTGCTTTTATCATCCTCTCCTGCAGCAGCTGTTTTTCTTTCTCCAGTTCGGATGATTCCATGTAATGCTCTACCTGTCCATTAATATTGAAACTCTGTGCCTGGAATGGGAAATCAGGGTTGCTCCCAGATACTTTGTCATGTACCACTTCGGTTTTCCGTAACTTCTGAATGTCTGCTTCGGTTTCCTTTACCAATTCGCACGCATCTATGTAATCCATTAATATATCTTTGTTCAATTCAAATCCTCCTGTTTTAGGGTATAAAAATACCGCCAGTGAAATACTGGCGGTTGGTATATTAAAATTTTATTATTGCCAAAAAAACAGACACTATAATTCCAAGTATTCCTATCATCAATGATAATCTATTTGAGCGGGCATTTTTTCTTATATCACTTTCAAGTCTTAAGAATTCACTTTCTGTTCTTTCAATGATATTATCTATAATTACTTTATTATCTTCTGACCTTAAGCTATGCATATCATTTAAAATACTTTGTTGATATTGTGTGCAATTGCTATATGGAATGGCTACATTCAAAAGCTCTCTTACATCTTTTAATAGTTCATAATATTCCGAAACACACCTTACACTTTTTCTTTCTATATTTATTTGCAAAATAATAGTATCAAGCCAGATAATAACATTCGGGAAATATTTTTTTGCACTTGGCTTTTCTTGCATGTATTCATCATATAATAATTGTACTTCTCTCGAAATACCCTTTAAATCTTTTTGATTCCAATTTGTCAAAATATTCTTTAATGCCAAAGCACTCCACTTTATATGCTTTATTTTATCATCCGCATTTAGTATTAGTGGTATCATCAAAGCATAAATTAGTAGAATAAATGTAAAAGCCACTATCATTTCACTATAATAATTACTATTCATAAATCAATTTTCTCCTTTGTAAAAGTTATAGAATTATCATATCACCTCCACCGCCAGTATTCAATTTTCAATGTGCAATAGTCGAGTGTTATCGACAAATTAAAGTTCTTTATTCATCACTCCAATCTAATTTCTGCCCGCAATCACAATACATCACATCTACACTCCGGTCTAGGTATTGTTTACATGATGGGCACTTTCCGCCTCTGCCAGATGTTCCTAATCTATATTGTTCAGTCGGTTTCTTCGACTTCTGCTTCTCGATTGCTTCTCTGCATTCTTCCACCGTGCCGATTGCACGGTACTGCTGAATTTCTTCAAGTGCTTTGATTGCCATCTCGTAACCTTGGATTTCTCTTTTTCTCTCGTAATTCTGTATACACATTTTGGCTAAATCAATAGAGTTCTGGAGTTCTTCAATTGCTTCATTCTCCGTCATGACTACACCTCCAACAGTTCCGGATTGTCAAAGTTGTTGCCGATAACCTCCATACAATCCTGATAATCGTAAATATGTTCCTCTTCAAATCCTCCATCTTCAAGCAATGCATTAAAGTAAAAACCTGCTTCGCTTTCATTCCAGCCAATGTATCCGCAGCATTCTGCATCCGGGCAATTTACAATGTCGTTCTCCCAAATCAGCTTGCCGTTCTTGTCCTTAATTCCGGTACACTGGCAGACGGTGGACGGGTCTACCGAATAAAAATTAATATCATCTTCACTCCATACCTCAATTTCTTCAATCTCGCCATCTTCATCACAACTCGGTAATCCATATACCCATTCGCCGGTATCAATCCGCTTTCCACGGAATAAATATCTATTCTCCATCCTTTTCCTCCATTTCTTTCAGCTTGGCTTCGGCTTCAGATTCTGTGAGGAATACCGTTTCGCCAATATCAGTGAAATATATCTCTGTAGACACATAAGGGCAATCATCCCTGTCATAATGAATTTCTGCCATGTTACACCAATTTCCATTTCTATCCCTATAATTTCCCAAGAATATTGTCTCAACCGTACATGGTTCAATAAAGTTTTCGCTTATCTGATATACCTTATCTCCAACCTTGCACGGCAACCGCAGAAGTAATCCCTGCTCCTCGGCATCCTCGTATTTGCCTAACTTCTGCAAAACCTTAAAGGTTATTTCATAAAATAAATCATAAATCTTGTATGTACTAATATCTTCAAGAGAATATCTGAAAGGTTCAAATGCCTTTCCATTGTCCTTTGTTAATCTCTCCATGCTATTCCTCACTTTCTGCCCGAAGCCACTTTAATGAACATTCGTAGCAATTCTTATTCATCTCTCCATTACACTTTTCATTTTTATTGAAATTCAAATCATACTCCGCCGGGCACATGATTGCCAGTGCCAGCTCCTCGTCCGTCATGCTCCGGATCCGGTCGGCGTTAGTCTGCTTTATAGTCCTGAACAATGTTTTTAACTCGTCATACCCTACTATCAAATCAACAGGACCATCCTCTTGCTTTAAGTGATACTTTACCTCTTTCTTAGAAAAATGTTTCTCCACCTTATTGATAATATAATGCTGCTCTGTCTGTATCCTGATAATCCTTGTCCCTAATTTGGGTATCCATTTCTGTTCCATGTTCTACCTCCAAATTTCAGTTTAAATTGCAAAGTCCATGTGAAGATATTTACCATCGTATTCAGTTTCCCAATAATAATCTCCCTCATACCAATCTTCGCCCTTGCATGTCTGGTCGCACCATTCTTTGCAATCATCTCCGCCCTGCTCGCCACCTGTATGATAATCAGTAATATCAGCAAAATCGGAGTTCATACCATCCATTTCAAGGTTTTCCTTACACCACTCCGCAATTTTTTCATTAAGTGCTTTTCGTTGTTCAATTTTATCAACTATCTCTTTTGGAATCTTTCTCATTTCTACCTCCTAAATTCTAATTTACGCAAACCGGAGCTGCCCGGTCTGCTCTGCTTCAATCTTATCTTCACTTATCAAGCTACCTTTCCAAGAAACTTATTGATAAAATACTGCTGTCCTTTTCCAGTAACTTTTGTGGTTTTATTTATCCGCACAGACCCATCCGGATTATTAACTGTGCTTTCCTTGACCTCAAATAAACCAAGTTCCATACTCCTCTGTGTCGGCATATTCCAGTCGCTTCCATGTCGTTTGATAAGATAACCATTTTCACGCATCCATGAGAATAACCGTTTCTGTCCAATATCCACACCATTCTGCTTTAACAACTTTGCCAAATCTCCAATTAGTATTGATGTATGGCTGGTTGCCACCGCATCTGCAAATACTTCTTTCGGTCGCATACGGTCGTTGTCTGCCTGCAATGCCTTATTTCGCTCTTTCTCTTCTTTCAGTGCTGTAAATGCCTTAATTGCAAGGTCTGGGTCATTTAACAGTTCATCCACTGCATATACTCCATGTTTACGGATAGAGGGTAAAACATCGGATGTTACCCACTTACGGAACTTCTTTGCACTTGGCTTATCACTTCTAATCACAACTGCGTATAAGCCACTTTCAGTCACAAACCATGTTTCGCCCTGACGGGGTAAGTCTACCTTACACCGTTCATCTTCATCTAATCTATCAGCTACAGTCCTGCTATTCGACAATTCTAATGCCTTACAAATATCAATCAGGCAAAACATAGGCTTATCATCAACTACTACTGTTCTTACTGTTCCAAACTCACTATTCTCAAAAATCTGTAATTCATTCATCTATTTTTTCTCCTTTTCTCTTGCTTTTAGTTTCGGAGTACCCTATAATCAGCTTACAAGGTACTCCTTGTGCTTAAGACAATTCTTATGTGCTGGCTAGGCGGTTTGAATTGTCTTTTTTCTTTCTGTCATAGCCGCTCTAATAAGGATATTTAAAAAATTCTTCACTCTTGGTGTCGTATCCATTTTTTCAGCATACCTAACACATTTTTGAAAACTTTCCTCTGACATCTCCACTAAATCATTAATCATTCCCATTGTCATTACTTCATTTTCACTCATACTTGCTACCTCCGTGCTTTTGTTTTTTGTTTATGATTATACTTTACACGTTTTTGAGTATATGTCAAGTATATTTTAAATGTTTTTGAGTATTTTTTTATTTACTTTGATTATTTTTTATGTTATAATAATGGCGAAAGAGAGGTGCTAATTATGGCAGTATCAGAAAAAATAAAGGCATTATTACAACTCAAAGGTAAAAAGAAAAATGAATTAGCTGCATATCTTGGAATGAACAGCCAATCTTTAAGTAATAAATTTAACCGTGACAGCTTCTCTGCTGAGGATTTAATAAAAATTTCCAATTTTCTCGAATGCTCTCTTATCTTCGAAATTGATGATAAGCAAAAAATCACTCTCGATATGTCTGATATCAAAAGAGGGTAACACCTCTCTTGATATCAATAAATAATGGCTGATTTAGTTATCCCTATTTTCTTGGCTCACATATAATATGTACGATTGCCCTTCATTTTTTTATTTTTTTGAATTTTCTCTGCTTCATTTCAAATTTAAATAACACATAATCCCACAATCCGGCATAATTTCTGTATTCATGTCTCCCCTATTCGGTTCTAACTCATCCAGATATACCGGACCTTTTTTATCTTTCAACATGGAGTGCCCTACTTCTCTTTCCAACTTCGCCCGACCAGTGAATACTTCTGGAAAATCTTTTCTGATTCTATTCCAGTAACCCATACCGCCTTTAACGCATCCAATACAATTATTATTCGGATATCCAAGGTCATACATCAAAGGTCGGGCAAAATCAAAAGTCCGTTCAAACAGTCCATGCACTTCTTCTTTTGATAAATTCTTTTCTATGAGTGGAAATTCATGTGTAGCCTGCGGATTGGCTTCTATCGTCCGCTCGGCTCTGTCCCTTTCCTTAAGGTCGAATCCCCAAACGTAAGTCAACTCACAATCCTTATGCTGCTCTTCCCACTCTTTTCTCACCCTCTTTTTCAACCAGTTCGTGCAAGGTGCGAATCCATTCGCCGGATTTCTGAAACCACCAAAGGCTCTCACACAATCTTCCACACACCGGTATTCTTTCGATTTCAATATCTGTATTTCTTTACCGATTGCATTCTCGCAATCCTTAATGAATCTGATACTATCCGGATGTTGGTCTGCAATATCTATGTAAATCCACTTATCAACATCTCCTGCAAGGTATCCTGCCATAAATGATGATACTCCTGCACTGATCCAACACACCTTTAGCTTTTTTGCCATAACACCACGCTACAAATCCATGTATCGTGGATAACATAGTCAGCAAGCGTTTTTTAGCATACTTTAAGGCTATTCTCGCAAGCCACTCATTTTACTATGTTTTATATGCAAATCTATTTTACTTTACCCTTTACATAACCTCGGTTTACCGAGGATTCGTTATTCCTTTCTTACTTTTAATCTAACCATTTTCTAACTCCATAAAATCCGATAACTGCATCTGACCAAAAACATTCGTGTCCTGCATCCACCAGTGGTAAACCTCTTCTCCGCAAGTCCACTGTACTGGCTTTCCTTTAGCTTTCCTTTGTTCCAACATTTTGTCAAAAGCATGGATATAAGCTTGTCTGTACTTTGGATAATCGTGCATCTCACGTTCCCTCTGCGACTTTCTAGCAAGCGGACAACCTAAACAACCGAGTCTTTTATATCCGCAACCGTACAACTTGCAGACTGGAATCTTTTCAGACTGAATGAAATTCCAAACATCATCATCTGTCCAGTCTATTATTGGATTAACTACTGTTTTTGCCTTCAACTGGCAACTCTCAAATAGCTTTCTCGTCTCCGTATTGTCCGTTATAAGCATCTTTTCATCTGTTATGCCTACACTTTTATCTGCGCTGTTTTTAAGTACCTCAAAAGGGCTTCTGAGACTTCTCTTCGTACTTTCTGACCATCTAACTCCTGTCGCAATCATTCGATTTGCATTACCGCCCTCTTTCAGTTCTGAGCAACAATACCGAACCACTCTTGTCGGTGGCATCAGTTTTCTTGGAATCAGATTCCACATCGTCAAGCTTTGACCGCTTTCTTGTTTGTGATAGTCTATCGAGCACTTAACACCTTTCAATTCTTGCTTACGGAACACTTCTCGAATGTGATATACGGTTTCAGGAGCATCTACTGTTGTATGACTGTTATGTACCTCGTAAGGTATTTTTGCCATCTCAAACAACCGGAGTTGCACATCTGAATCCTTACCGCCTGAATATTCACATACAAGCGGCTTACCGTAATGATGCAGTGACATTTTACTTGCAGTTATCAATCTCTTTATACTTTTTTCTAATAAATCCACACACCACACTACATTTATCCGTGTGGTAAATTTACAATCTGCCTTGTAGTCTTTGGGAGTTATTACCGCTGGCCATTAGCCTTTTCTGGGGCGATACCTAAGCAGCATGTTAATAGCTGCTATTTTTCAGGCGAACCATGACATTCCATTCTGGCATTTATCAATTTTTACAACCCGGATTCTGATTCCGGGAAACCTCGTTTCACGAGGATAAGTGTTATTCCTTTCCTACAATCGTTTCTGCCTGCTCCTTGTACATCTTCATATCATCAAGTACCCTATTTACTGGTACAAGACTTTTCAGCTTTTCCAACTGCTTCACAACCTTTTCCGGGTCGTAGGCGGTCGGCTGACAATTAATCAAATTTATCCAATCAATAACTTCAGATTTTTCTGTTATTGTGTTGTTGACATCCTGCATCAACTTATCTTCTTCAATTAATCTTCCCATCGTTCACTCTCCTGTTCCACGCATTTATTGAATCTTTTTTATCAAGTTTTATCTCTGTACGATTCTCACAGCATTTGCATTTGACAAAATATGCTTTTACATCTCTAAATAATCTCTTAACTTCAAACGTTTCTATCTCTGCCATGTTTCCGCAAAACGGGCATGGCTTAAGCTCTCCTTTTACTTCTTCCATTGTCTTCACGCTCCTTCCTACACAGGTATTCCAGCCGCCAGCAGCTTCCCTTCAAGCTCTCTGTAATCATACGAACGTTGTTCGAAGTTCGTGAACTTATTCCCCTTGGTATTATTGGGTTCGGCGGCTGCATCCTTCCTCCCCCAGTTACGAACTGCGGCTTTCCAATCTTTCATTTTGTTCTTCCCTACCATCCAACCCTTTGAAGAATAGAAATCAACAAAACGCTCTGCATCAACAGTGGTGATTCCTTTCTCCTTGCAGTAATCTGCTACATCTTGTGTGGTAGGGGGCACGAAGTGCCTTTTCTCTATACTCTCTTTTAATTCATTAACATTATCATTATCATATTCATTATCATTATCAGGTTTTTTTGCTTTCGTTTGCTTTTCCGAAAAACCATTTGCTTTTTTTGCTTTTTCAGATAAACCATTTGCTTTCGTGGATGGTCTGCCACCTAACTTCCCGGATTCTCTTCGTTTTTCAACAGTTGCCTGGTACTTTTCACTGTCTCTGTCCATCTGTACTTTTATGAAGCTGAATGCCATCCGTGTCATACCGTCCATGTCTGGAAGTGGCTCACCAGATGCATAATTCATGATAGCAGTGAGCAGCAATCCACGCTGTTCCATTGTTAGAAGGTTGATATGCTCTGCGTAAGTGGTATACATGACAAAGCTGTTTTTATCCATCACTACCACCGCCCATACAATCAAATATACTTATCTGGTTTTTCTCCACTTCATTCTGGCTCCTGGCATATTTCTTAATCTCAGACAGTTTTTTTCGAATCCTCACCGTTCTGTGATTCTCCTGTGCCAGATACTGCTTAACCAGATGCATTTCATTAGCTGCAGGCTGAAAATATCCTTTGCCATCCTGCATATTAAGAATTGGATGCTCACTGGTGCATTCCTTTTCTATCATTTCTCTGACCGTTCTATCTGATAATCCGGTCATTGTAATAAGATACTGCCTTGTGACTGCATTCTTATGCCCTACCGGTATGTAGTCAATCACATTCAATATCATCACCTGCCCTTGTTATCTCTACCTCCGTTCTTGGATTCCATTTATCATAAGATACCCTGCTGCCATCCGTAGACTGAATGATTTTAAAATTATCATCTTCCAACACACCATATTTCACCAGAATGTCATGCAATGCTTCATGTAAATTGGTAAGGTCAACCTTCCGCTTGGTCTGCATATAAAAGACTGCTTTCACATTAACCGGATAGTCTATTGGTTCTGCCACCTTTGGCATGAACGGCTTACAAGCCTTTTCATATTTCTTATACGCTGCAGATGGAATAATAAATGGTCTGCCATTCTTACCGGTAACAATCTGCTGGCTGTTCTTCTTTGTAATTGGTTTTAATTTAATTGTGAATTCCACTGTCACTCCTTTCCCCTCCCACTGATGCCAGCAGGAGGTAAAGCCTTCGCTCTCAATAAGTAACAAATTTGTGATATGTAATAAAAATGTCAGTAAATCAGTTTCTTTCGCATTTCTGCGGGTGTTTCAACCCTATAGGTAGGATTTTCCAAAGATACTGATAAAATCCTCTCTTGAGCCGTATGTATGCTCAAATACATCCTGCGCCAATCTCTTATAGGCAAGGTCTGTATTCCGGCACAGATGCGGTCCTCTATTTCCTTCATGGTGTTCATAACACAATGGAAGAATCATGTTGTATTTAATAGAATCATCTCTGTTCTTTCCAAAGAAAACCTCATGCTTATGTGGATGTGGTTTTCCACACTCATAGCAATAATCCAGTGAATCTACTAAGATGCTTTTCCGTTTGTCTGCCATAATGCCTTTAACCTCTCTATCTCTTCCGGTGTTTCTGTCTGTATTCCCAGTTCTTTTGCTTCGTATACCACTCCATCTATGAATACCTACATTTCCTTGGTGTCATACTCACTGGAACCTTTTATCATGGCATAAGCGGTAAATGTACCATTATCCCTTATCTTTTCCCAGTGACCTTCTATCCGGCTCATGTCCACAGTGCTTTTTACTGTAATGGTTATGTATCCGGCTTCATCTTCATAAAGCACACCATATCGTCTTAGCATTTCCTCATAGACTTCTTCCTTACTGGTATTCAGTACTGCTGCAATCTTACTCATAAGGACCCATGCATAAGCATTTGCATCAAGGCTTCTCTTCTGTCGGTATTTCACCGCTTTAATTGATAACTTGTCCAAATCCTTAATGCTGTCGTAATGCTCTTTAATTGCTGCATCCTCATTTACTTCAAAAGTAATTTTGAACTTCCCGGAATCACCGTAATCTTTTACAACACCAACTGCTCGACCAGTGAACTCCATTAACTTTCTTTCCTTCCTGCTTTTGCCGCTATTGTCACTTCCAATTTGCGAATCAACTTATTCCACTGATTAATATCCAGTTCCTGCAATGTATTGACATGGAATAATTCCACCACGCTTTCCATTGATACCTCAGCTTCCTTTAATTTCTCCAACAGGACATTGTACTTAATATCATCAATCTTCTGCATTGCGTACTGCTTGAACACCACTTCCATGTCCTGATTTACAATTTCCAGTTCATTGATTTTTCTGTCTGATGTATAAGAAATCTGATTCACAAAGAACTTGTCCCTTGTAGTGCTTTTTCCATCGGAACTCGTCTTAATATGGCAATACTTTTCCGGAATCCATATGAATGGTGCCGTATATAATTCTCTGCCGATACCATGCTTTACACAGGCTCTCTTAAAAGCATCTGATGCTCTTCCTTTCTCTTTAGCGGTATAAGATGCTGTTCCTACGTCCTCTTTTGAAATCCACATCTGCTTCTCAGTATCCCAGACCGATATAATGCAATATAAATCTCCGTCAATCACTTCATATCTATCCTGCCATCCAAGTTCTCCATATTTTTCATCTAACCGCTTCTGTCCGTCTCTGGATGTTACATATAGAAGAAGTGATAAGCCTTTTTCGGATATCTGCTGCACTCTGCAGCTTATTTCATTTGCCTGTAATAATGTACTTTCCATTCTTAATCCTCCACAAATACAATCATTCCATCCAGACACCGGTCACATATCCGCTCACCGTTTATCTGGTGATAACTTTCATCTTGAATTCTTTCTCCGCAGCAATCACACATTGGTCTTTTCCGCAACCACTCTTCCTGCTCTGCGTCATGCTGTTCCCATAAATCATAATTGTCAGGCATCTTTCTTATCCCTTCTGTAATAGTGTCCAAAGTAACTACCATCTGCCTTTGAATTAATAGAATATGTCACATTATCATCTATCTTAATATCAGCATCATAAGAACCGTCTGATTCTACACTTATCGATAATGACTTAGCAGCAAACTGTACTCTAAATACATCTAAGACCTCTGCCATTCTATCTATTAACACTAAATCTCTTTTCTCTACATTTCCGTTACGCATTTACTAGCTCCTTTCTGAAATCCATTACAAACTGACCTGATACATCAATTCGTAATGCCTGCTTAAAATAGTTTTCCTGTTTTTCTGTTTCTTCCCGGCAGTCATCACACACACCGCCAACCAGTTCCCCAGCATCTACATTTGCCTTACACTTCTTACAGGTATACATAAGACCACCTTTCTTTACTTCTCACTAATTTTGTGTTACAATACACGAAATGGATATTTTATATCCCTCGTAGGGATGATGCGAACTCGCCAAAGTTTTGACGCATCATCCTTTTTTAATGTAACAATCATCTTTACTCTCCTTGCAGGTCTGCTTGTCCACGTTATAACCAATCCATATCAGCAATGTTCCAATTACTCCCACTGCTCCACAGATAACTGGATTGGTATCGTAGGAACTGAATCCTAATATCATTCCAACAAAGCCTATTCCTGCAATTATGTCTCCAAGATACTTCATAGCTTGTCCTTCCTGCCGCTTATGCGGTCTTTGGTACTAAAACAATTCTTTCTGCAGCCTGCTGATTTAACTTATTCCCAGCAAGTTTCTTTTCTTCATCCGTTAAGGTATTGACATTTCTATAATTCGTATCATCACCAAACCGGATATAAACATTGGTCTTCACTTCACCACCTCCAGTACATCTTATGTTGTTACGCTTGTACTTCATTTCTGGAATGTAACAACGAAACATTAACGGTATCGCAACTCCAGTTTCTAATCCAGATAGTTCAAGCAGAAATAACCTCGATTAATCTTCAACTGGTACACACACAACTTTACAATTCTTTTCTTCAATAACATCCTTATCTGTGATACTGGCAATTAAGCCACCATCTGCATCTGTAATTAAGATTTCTGAATATTCTTTTTCACCAATCTGCACTTTAGTCATCTCCCTTCTTTAAATCATTTATTAGTGTTCTCTTAGTGAATTAAATTCACTGTCTAGGGTAAAAAAATATCATCCCTCTCTCGTCTAGTAAGGTGAAGAACCTTTGTCAATGACACTATTTCTGAAGCATAAAAATTTCCGCTCTTCATTCTATTGTAAAGAGTTTCTCTTAATATACCTGACTTATCCGCTATTGCAGATACTGTCATTCCAGAATCACTTATTTTTTTCTTGAGCAGTTCTACATTTGCCACTCCTAAATCACTTCCTTTCCGTGAACTAGATTCACTATATCACTGGTGTGAATTAATGTCAACACTTTTTAATAAATTTGTTGAATTATTTTACACATAGTGTTATTATATACCTACAAGATAGAAGGAGGCTTCGCTTATGATTAATCTTTACCATAATATTAAGAATAGAAGACTTGAATTAAAAATGTCTCAAGATACATTAGCAGAATTAACTGGATATAAGGACCGTTCTTCAATTGCAAAGATCGAAAAGGGTGAAGTTGATATTTCAGAATCTAAAATAAGAGAATTTGCCAAGGCTTTAAAAATATCTCCACAAGAATTAATGGGATGGGATGAACCAGAACCGCAGCCGCAAACAATTGCAGCTCACTTTGATGGTGATGAATACACAGATGAAGAATTGGACGAAATAAGCAAATTTGCAGCCTTTGTAAAATCCAAAAGAAAATAAGTCCATTTTATGGGACACATTCATGTTTATAATGAGATGGAAGGGAGTGATAACATGACAAAATACGAAGAAATTCTTGACCAAGCACATAATAATAATGTGCCGGTATATGAGAATTACAATTTTTCTAATAGAATAAAAGGACTTTACTGTGATGGGTCTATTGCCCTTAATCAGAATCTGGCTACCAGTACAGAAAAGGCTTGTGTCCTCGCCGAAGAATTAGGGCACCATTACACCGCAACTAGAGATATAATTGACCAGTCCACGGTGGAGAATCGCAAACAGGAAATGCGTGGCAGATTAGTAGCCTATAATAAAATGGTTGGTCTCCGGGGACTTGTAGATGCCTACAACCACCACTGCCGTAATTTAGAGGATACCGCTGAATATCTGGAAGTTACTCCAGAATTCTTGCAGGAAACTATAGATTGCTACCGCAGTAAATACGGTATATGCACTACAGTTGATAACTACGCTATTATTTTTGAGCCTACCATTGCCGTACTTAAATTGATATAAAATTTTTGACAATTTTTTAACAAGAATACTTGACAAGACCTTTGCATATGCTATAATTGTTCCAGTAGGAAATAGCTGCTGGGCGGCTACAGATTGAGTCTTGGAAAGGTTTTCCAAGGCTCTTTTTGTTTTATTCACCAAGGAGGATGTTATGAATTTATACGATATTGAATATTCAACCATTGAACAACAAGTGGAAAAATTAAAATCACAAGGTCTCATTATTTCTGATGAAGATTTTGCAAAATATCAACTCAGATGTTATGGGTATTCGAATCTCATAAAAAGTTACCGCTCACCCTATGTTATTTATGAAAATGGTAAAACAAAATATCGCTCTGGAGTTACTTTTGAACAAATTGCATCCATATATGAACTCGATAAAAACATACGAAATTCTGTTATGGCTGCTATGCAGGATTTAGAAGAGCATTTTAAGGAATTATCTGCAGATGTCGTTGCCCATTCGTTTGGAACGCATCAGGATGATTATTTAAAATTCAGGAACTATCAAAACAAACGAAAATCACTAGAAAAATTTAGATTGGGACCTATTCTTGATTCTCTTAGAGCACAATTGCAATCACCCAAAGACCCAATTAATTATTATTATAGTACCTACGGAGTCGTACCACCGTGGATACTTTTTAAAAGTGTTTATTTTAGTACAATGGTCAACTTTATCGACCAATTCAAATCTACTCAACAAACAGAGTTAATGCATCTTCTTTTTGATTTTGAAAATATGGATATGTCTGAATCTAATGCACGTATGTTAATGATGGACATATTGTTCGTCTGCATGGAATACCGTAACAATGCTGCACATGGAGGACGAATGTATGATTTTCTTCCACGAAATACAATACGTTTCAGCCAAATATTGGGGCCTGACTATCCTGATTTTAACCCACGATATCCTAACTTAATTGATCTGTTAAGTGCTTTACGGTACCGAAATCCATATAACGCTTTGGATTTTACATTAACTCAAGAAATTAATCGTCATTGCGCTATTTTTCCGCAGGATGTTACCTATTTAGGTCAGTTACTAAATATTAATATTGAAGTACATAACATTGTTCATATAACTGCTAATAGCAGAAAATATCATACCAACCCTAATTGCAGTGGTATTAAAGATTCATCTACTGTTGAACTATCCTATGCTATAGAAAATGGATATATCCCCTGCAAACGCTGTTGTAAATAAAAAACCGCCCTACTCTTTCAAGCAAGGCGGCATGCTTCCGAATAATACGAAAGCCCTAAGCAAGCATATTGTATCATTCCGGAAGCAGCTACGCAAGCGGAACACCCGTTCCTCGCTGGCTGTTATTTTTGTACCCATTTTTTCATACACTTAACAAAGGAGTGATCACATGACCAACAACACCTCCATGCGTACCGGTGCCCTCTACATCCGGGTATCTACCGGTAAGCAGGAAGAACTCTCACCGGACGCTCAAAGACGGCTGCTCTTAGATTATGCTTCCAAGAACAATATCATTATCTCCAATCAGTATATCTATGAAGAAGATGGCATATCCGGACGTAAGGCGGATAAACGTCCACAATTCCAGGATATGATTGCCCATGCCAAATCCAAGGAACATCCCTTCGATGTAATTCTGGTATGGAAGTATTCGAGATTTGCCAGAAATCAGGAAGAATCCATTGTCTATAAGTCCATGCTCCGGAAAGACCATGTGGAAGTCATTTCCGTGTCCGAGCCGCTGGTGGATGGTCCCTTTGGTTCATTGATTGAGCGAATCATAGAATGGATGGATGAATATTATTCTATCCGTCTGTCCGGTGAGGTTGTGCGAGGTATGACGGAAAACGCTTTAAGAGGGCGAAATCAGGCTCGACCGCCTTTAGGCTATAAAGTACCGCATGCCAAAGAAACTCCCGTTATTGTGCCGGAAGAAGCTCTTATCATACATACGATATTCGATATGTATACCGAAGATGGTGCCAGTATGTTTGCAATTGCAAAACACTTAAATAACCTCGGCTATCTTACCTCACATAAGAAGCCATTTGAAAGGCGGAGTATCGGCTACATTTTAAGCAACCCTACTTATATCGGGAAATCCGTCTGGAACCGCCATTCCAACGATAATAAAGCATTAAAGGATGAATCCGAATGGATTATAAGAGATGGCAGCCATGAACCAATTATCAGTGTGGACCAATACGAAAAGGCACAGCAGCGTATCAAGGCAGAATACGCACCCAAATATGCCAAGCCACCGGAACTGCACCGGCACTGGTTATCCGGCATGGTAAAGTGCCACACCTGCGGACGCTCCCTCTCCACTTCCGTTCATAAAGATAAACGGTACGGACGGACATACACGAATTTTCAATGCTATGGATATTTAAAGGGGAAATGCAGCGTATCCCATCAGATTTCCGTCCGGAAATTAGAACCGGCTATATTAGAAGGTCTGAAAGAAATTATGGAAGGTGTGAGACCGCTCCAGTTTAAAATCATCAAGTCAGAAGAACCAGCCGCCCAGTCCGCCCATGAGATACTCACCGAAAGACTGCATGACATTGAGAAAAAAGAAGAACGGATCCGGCAGGCTTACCGGGATGGCATTGATACCATAGAAGAATACCGGGACAATAAAGCCATTCTTTTCAAAGAACGGACAGAAATAGAAAGCCGGCTGGAAGAATTAACCCCTGCTCCTGTTCCATCTGAGACAGATACAAGAGAACTCATGCGCAACCGGCTTAAGAATGTATATGAGATACTTTCCAGTGAGGATGTCTCTACCGTCACCAAAAGCAATGCGCTTAAATCCATTGTAGATAAAGTTGTCTATGACAGTGAAAAGAAAGAATTAAGCATTTATCTCTACTGCTCCGACACCCTCTAAACCCGCATAAAATAAGGCTTTAGACGTACTACATACGCAAATGGGAAAAGGTTGACTCAGTGGGGTTCGAAATACTTAGCCGACCAGGGATATTCCACCATTTAGATTCTGCGCTATTATTACGGCAGCAGTATGTATATCAACACGGCGGATGAAATCAGTGGTGTGCCTGCTTCCTGGCCGGGCAGCAACCTTGAGATTGGTTCTACCGGGGATAAGGTGCGGATGCTGCAGGAGCAGCTGAACCGGATTGCACGTAACTATCCTGCACTTCCGACTATTGCCGTGGATGGCATTTATGGTTCTGCCACCAAAGCTGCCGTAGAAAAATTCCAGTCCATCTTTGGGCTTCCGGTTACCGGAATTGTAGATTTCCGTACCTGGTACCGTATTTCCGAGATTTATGTGGCTGTTTCAAGAATTGCAGAATTATATCAATAAATTTCATAACTTAAACCTTTTCTGGAATTCTTTTTACCACAAACCATAGTAATTATGAAAATACAATGCTATACTAAATGCATATTACGAATTTACTGGAGGGAAAAATAATGCATACATTTCAACCATATCCAATTGACCTTATGGAAATGAATCCGTTTACTAAAATCGGCAAAGAATGGATGTTAATCACAGCAGGTGATGAAAAGAAAGCAAATACAATGACTGCAAGCTGGGGCGGTGTTGGTGTCCTCTGGGGCAAAAATGTTGTCTACATCTTTGTAAGGGATACACGCTATACCAAAGAATTTATTGATAATGGAGAGACATTTTCACTGACCTTTTTAGATGAGTCCAATAAAGGAGCCTTAAAATATCTTGGAGCTGTTTCCGGACGTGATGAAAATAAAATTGAAAATGCAAGAATGCATCTTGATTACTGCAAGGACACACCTTATATTGACGAAGGAAGTCTGGTATTTATCTGCCGTAAATTATCTGCTACAAAGATGACGCCGGACCAGTTTATTGATTCTTCTATCGAAAGCAGCTGGTATGCCGATGGCAACCTTCACACCATGTATGTAGGTGAAATCTTAGAAGTACTTGCCCGCTAAGCTACTCGCGTAACCATAGGAAACATGCTTTGCAAGTTCCCACAGTTATCGCAGTGCTCGCCAAAGTCTGCGCAAAAAAGAAGTTCGCTCAAGCAAACCTGGCTCCTTCTTTTCTGCCAGACTTTTTTTGCCATCATTTTACTTATGAATAATATCATAATGTGCCTGTACGGCAGCATCGATTTTTCTCTGGTCTCCCGTTTCGATTGCTTCTGCAATTTCTACATGAAGCTTCCACATTTTTTCAAATTTCTCGGCATCTGCATTTTCCCAGCCTTTTCGGATACTTTCCTTATAAATTTCAGAAAATACCTGCATAATCGTAATCATGAAACGGTTGCCGGAACCGAATATTAATTTCTGATGAAACTCCCGGTCAATCTCATAACTTCTCTGCTGGTCAGCATTCTGCATAGATTCTGCCAGTGCTTTTAACTCTGCAATATCCTGTTTACTCATGTTTTTAGCCGCAAGAAGACCTATTGTGTATTCTAAAAGGCAACGCGCCTCTGCAAGCTCATCCTTATCTATCTGCTGCAATAGCAGCATCATATTAATTACTTCTGAAAGGCTTTTTTCCATGTTGCAGCAGATATAATTGCCGGAGCCCTGCTGGCTTTCAATCAATCCGATATTCTCCATACTCTTTAATGCTTCCCGGATAGATGGACGTGACATACCAAGTGTTTCTGCCATCTCACGTTCTGTTGGCAGCTTGCTGCCTACCTGAAACTCCCCACTCCGTATTCCATCTTTTACGAATGCCATTACCCTCTTATAC
>ERZ1034691.1210-NODE-1210-length-17354-cov-13.675241_pt1 | contig 17354 bp, 15 predicted proteins | sample MGYA00520638_ERZ1034691 | MGnify/ENA primary metagenome ERZ1034691 (study PRJEB33766, sample SAMN09781763) | gut metagenome | biome: gut microbiome | host: Homo sapiens | place: Madagascar | study: EMG produced TPA metagenomics assembly of the PRJNA485056 data...
GGGTGCTTGCGGGGGATGCTGCCTGCGGCGCTGCGGTGGTTTCGACTTGCAGGGTCAAATCCTCATATACGGCGGGCAGCGTGTAATAGCCGCCCTGCACAAGGGCGGTAACGTCCGCCCCGTTGACCGCCACGCGGGAAAGCGCCCTGCCGGAATCCGGGCTGAAAAGCAGCTGCGGCTGGCTGAGGCGCCCGACCGTAAAGGTCGTGCCGGGCTGACCGTTGCAAATTACGGCGGCACCGTCCGCCTGCGTTACGGTTATGGTGTGCGTGCTTGGCACTGTGGTGGTAATTTTTACCGTGCCATCGTTGTTATCTGCAAATACGGGCAGGCAAAAGCCGCAAAGCAGTGCAAGCGCGCATAGCAGACCTGCTAGCTTTTTCACAGACATCACCCCGCTTTACCCGCCGTAGGCGATGTTGAAGGTTACAGAGCCTGTGTAATTGCCGGCGGGGGCGGCGTCCCAAGCGGTTTGGGCAATATGTACGCTGAGTTGGACTTTTTTGTTGGTGTCGGTAAACTCGGCGGAGGTGAAAGCGCTACCGTTTTCGTTGTGCAGGGTAAACGGAATCGTCTTGTTGGCGTCCGCGTCATTTTTCAGCGCGTTTACCGTTGCGGTGACCGTAACCTTATGGTTGGGGTCAAGCTGGGCTTTGCTTAAGCCGAGTTTCGTAGCCAAGGGCGTACTGGTTGCGTTGAAGGGAATGGATGTTTGGGCAGGAATTTCTACCGTGTAGGTGGGCTGGATGTTGGTTTTAATGGTTGTAGCGCCGGAGGTGGGGTTCGCTGCGAAGGCGGAAACCGCGCTGGCGGCGCAAAGGGCGAAAGCAAGGGCAAACGAAGTGAGTTTTTTCATGGTGGGTTCCTCCTCTATGGTTTAGGTGGCATTCACAACGGCAATGGTAAATTTCAGCGTGCCGGAATAATCACCGGCGAATGGGGGGTCATTGGCTTTGATGTGCAGGGTTGCGGTTTGGTCGGCTGCTTGGGTTGTAAAGGTGGCTGCAACAGAACCGGCACCAACGTTGATGCCATTATCATTGGTAATCGTGTAGTTCAAGGTGGCGCTGCCTGCGCTTAGCTGTAAAACGCTGTTGTCGGGGATCGTTACCTGCAGTTTCTTGCCCTGATTCAAGCGGACATTGCTTGCTTTCAGGGTCAGGTCTTTTTCGTAGGTGACGGTTTTCCCTTCCTTTTTCTCCAGCGTAACCTCAGACGGAATCGTTACCGTATACGCGGGGTCAATGGTAAAGGTGACCTTGGTGTCGCAGCTATTGGAAGTGGACTCAGTGATCTGATTGCCCGCCGCCATTGCCGGTGCAGCGCACACAGCAGCCATAGCCAAAGCCAAAACAAAGGATGCAAGTTTTTTCATGGGGGTTACTCCTATTCTATGTTATTTTATACAGCTTGTACCGCTGTGTGTTACTGTACGTCCAGCACGGTCACAACATTTGCCCCGTTCATGGCGCTGCCGTCCTGCAGCGAGGCGGTTGTGATGCGCAGCTCCGCATTGTACTGCCCGGCTGGCAGGGCGCGGTTGAGCGTGATGTTGGTGATCATCTGCCCCGGCTCGACCTGCTTGGAGGTGTAAAGCACCTCGTCGGTGTCGGTCAGCACCAGTTCAAAGGTGAAATAGCAGGGGTTGCCCTCGGGGTTCAGCAGCGCGACCTCCACATCCTGTTGGTTGGCGGGCAGGCTGATGGACGGGTAGCCCGGTATCTTGATGCCCACCGCCTCGCTGCTGCTTTCGGGGGTCTTGTCCGGCAGGGTGTCGCCGCTCCACGCGCTTGTGCCTTGCTGCAAATCGGGCGTGAAGCTGCTTTCTGCCTGCGTGGGGCGCTGCCGTAAGCCCAGCAGCACCGCCACGGCAACAACAAACACCGCCGCTGCCACGGCGATGACGATATAGATCGGCTTGATGGCAGCCTTGTTTTTCTCATTTTTGCTCATACAAAAGTCCTTTCCGCGTTCGGTTTTTTGGTAATAATGCTCTTTCTTTTAATAATAGCATTTTTGACGCTGCAACGCAAGCATTTGGGACGAATAAACATTGTTATATTATATAATTCATTGTATGTATAAAAAAACAACCGTCTGTCGTTAAACACAAACAGACGGTTTTGTAGATATTTTAGTAGTTTTGTCCCAAATGGATGTCAAGGGCAACATTGCACAATTTTAAATGCCGAAGCGGTGCTTAGGGTCCCCCTCCCGCCGCGTTATACCAAAAACGGTTCAAAGCGGTGCAGGTCGTCAATTTTTACGGTGGCACGGTAAAAAACGCCGTCCTCGCGGTATTCCTCCGCCGCCACGCTGCCGCGGCTGCGCAGGATATCCGCCAGCGCCAGCTTGTCGTAGGGCAGCACCAGCTCCAGCGTGCGCACGCGGTGCGCCAGCACATCGTCCAGCTTTGCCAAAAGCTCGGGCAGACCGCGCCCGGTTTTGGCGCTGGTCAGCAAAATGTCAGGGTCAAAGGAAGAAAGATTCGCTGTATCGCACTTATTGTAGACGACCAGCTGCGGGATATCGCCGCAATCCAACCCGGAAAGCACCTCGTCGGTCACGGCAAGCTGCTCGGCGGCCTGCTCGTCCCCGGCGTCCGCCACCTTGATGATGACATCGGCAAAGGCAGCTTCCTCCAAGGTGCTGCGGAACGCCTCGACCAGATGGTGCGGCAGGCGGCTGACAAAGCCGACGGTATCGACCAAAATAATTTGCAGCCCGCTGGGCAGGGTCAGCTTGCGGGCGGTCGGGTCCAGCGTGGCAAACAGCATATCTGCCTCAAAAATCTGCTCGCCGCAAAGGGCGTTCAGCAGGCTGGACTTACCCACGTTGGTGTACCCCACCAAAGCTACCACAGGTACGTTGTTTTTTTTGCGGGCGCGGCGGGTTTCGCCCCGGCGCTTTTCCAGTTCCTTCAGCTTTTCTTCCAGATGCTCAATGCGGTGGTGCAGGTGGCGGCGATCCAGCTCCAGCTTGGTTTCGCCGGCGCCGCGGCGCGCGCCGCCCCCGCCACCACCGCCGCCGCCCTGACGGCTCATCGACTCGCCCAAGCCCTGCAGGCGCGGCAGCTGATAGCGCAGCGTGGCAAGCTCGGTCTGCAATTTGCCCTCGTTGGTGGTGGCGCGGGCGCGGAAAATTTCCAAAATCAGCAGCGTGCGGTCCAGCACCTCCACCTGCAGGGCGGCGCTTAAATTGCGGATCTGGCTGCCGGTCAGCTCGCCGTCAAAAATCGCGGCGGCGGCGCGGACGTTCTGGCAGACAAGGCGCGCCTCCGCGACCTTGCCCTCGCCCAGCAGGGTGGCGGCCTCCGGCGTCTGGCGCTTTTGCACGACCTCTGCAACCGCCTGCATCCCGTTGGCGTCCGCCAAAGCGCGCAGCTCGTCCAGGCTGCGGGGCATATCGTATTTGCCCTGGTCCAGCGCCAGCAGCACCACGGGCAGCTTTTCGGCGGCGGTGGTCTTTTGTGCGGTGGTGCCAAGGTCGAGTTGAATCATATTTTCTTCGCTCATACGTCCTCTTTCAATACCTTGCAGGCGCGGCAGGCTACCGCTGCGCCGTTAAAACGGTGGATGGTCACATCGTGGTCGTAGGTAAAACCTGCCTTTTGCAGCACGGCACAGCTGGCATCGTTGCCGTTGGCAAAGCAGGCGGTCAGCCACGGCGCACCCACGGCGGTAAACCAAAAATCCCGCACCGCGCACAGCGCCTCGGTCATATAGCCGCGGTTGTGCCACTTGCGCCCCAGCGCAAAGCCGACCTCATACGGAAAGCCCAGCAGCTCCAAATTGGCGTGCCAGCCGGTGCGCATCTCGCTGTCGGAAAACAGGCTGATGCTGCCGATCAAAATGCCCGTGCTTTTTTCGCAGATGCCCCACTGGTAGTAGTCCGGCTCGGCGTAGTGCTTTTCCCACTCGTTCAAAAGCTCGGCGGTGTACGCCCAGTTGGGGTGGGCGTCCCAGCGCAGATAGCGGGTGATTTCGGCATCGCCCGCCCAGTTGTTGAACATCATTTCGCAGTCGTCCATGCGCAGGGGGCGCAGCAAAAGACGCGGGGTTTCCAGCGTTTGGGTGCCGCAGTGTTTCATAGTTGCCTCATTTCTTGGCGATGCTGCGCAAAATACCGCAGCCGATGCGCCACAGCTTTTTCAGCTGCGGCAGGTATATGGTGCCATAGATAAACAGGATAGCAGCGGTCAGAACCAGTTTCAGCCAGAACAGGTTGTAAAAAATCGTGCCGACGGCGGTCACGGCGAACGCCAGCAAAAAGCCGGAGATCGTGCGCGGAAAGCTGGGTACCGTGCGGTAATGCGCCTGCCCGGTGATGCTGCGGTACAAAAACGCCGCGCCGTTGCCGCCCGCCAGTGCCAGTGCCGCGCCGCGCAGCCCGTAGGTGGGTACCAGCAGGGCGCACAGCCCCAGGTTGGCAGCCGCGCCCACGCCGATACCGATGGTATCGTGCCACGGCTTGCGGGCGATCGAGTTGCCGTAGACGGTACCCTCGCACAGAATGTTGAACACCACCGCCAGCATCAGCAGCGGGAAGATGGTCATACAGCCCTGCTTGTCGCGGAAGATGACGAAAACAATATCCTCCAGCATGACCAGCACGGTGAAAAACGCGAAAATCAAGAAGTTCAGCACGTCATGCACGCTGCAGATGCGCTCCTGCTCGTCCTGATAGTGGGCGTACACATACGGACCCCAGTAGGTCGAAAACCCTGCCTGAATGGCGGTGACCAGCTGCGCCAGACTGTACCCGAAGGCGAACAGCCCCTGCGCGGTGGCGTCGCAGTAGTTGCTGACAAAGGACAGGCAGATGCCGCTGGACAGGCTGAACAAAATCTGCGCGGGTGCCAGCGCCACGCCGTAAGGCACGGCGACCTTGGCGATGCCGCCCAGCGTGTCGGCGGGCAGGGGTGCCAGCGCGGCGCTGCGGTACTTGTACCCAAAGGCGATGGCGACTACGCCAAAGCTCAATATGGCTGCCAGCGCCAGCAGATATACATTGGAAGTAAAAAAGCCCGGCAGCAGGTAAAACAGGTTGAAGCAGCCCTGCATCCACAGGGTTTCGGCGGTGTAGGCGCGGATGTCGTTTTCCAGACGCAGCAGAACGTTCAGATACCGCACCAGCATATACAGCGCGGCGTTGATGAACAGCAGCGGCACAATGGCGGGACCGGCACTGCCCAGACCCAGCGCGGCGGCTAAGGGGCGGGCAAAAAACACACTGCCCCCAACGCCCAGCACCAGCATAAACGCGCCGGAAATGCGGGTGCAGGCGGCAAACAATTGGCGCGGCTGCGCCCCGGCGGGCGGCTCGTGATAAAAGCGCAGCAGCGCCTGATCCAGACCTAAGATGCCAAGGTTCATCACGGTGGCGGTATAGGTCATAAAGGTCACGGGGGCGCCCAGAGCCTCGGCGGGCAAAAGCCCCTTGACGATCAGCGCCACACCGGTAATGACAAAGCCCAGATAGGTGGCGACGGAGTATTTCATCACGTTGCCGGCAAAGGATTCGCCGGACGTTTTATGGGAATCAGCAGACATAGTGAGGTCCTTTGTTGAGAGTGGAGAGTGGAGAGTTAAGAGTTAAGATTTGGTGTGTCCGCTTTGCGGACACGGTTTTTTACGGAGAAAGCCTTCCCCTTTGGGGGAAGGTGGCGCGCCCCGCGCGCCGGATGAGGGGGAAATATCCGGGAGTTGCCCCCTCATCAGTCACCTGCGGTGACAGCTTCCCCCGGAGGGGGAAGCCTTTCGTGGCGTTTACCCGTTATATTGCAATATCGGTGCGGTTGCAACGGGCGGCATATATGCCGCCCCTACAAACCAACCCGTAAGTTTTTCATTGCCATTCAGTCACGGGCGGGGCATACCCCGCCCCTACGGGGTGGTGAGGTTTTAATTTGCGGTAATCGCAAATTGCCCCCTCATCAGTCACCTACGGTGACAGCTTCCCCCAAAGGGGGAAGCCTTTTTTCGGCGGAGCCGTAAGACGGGAGCGGGTGGGCGGGGCGTCAAAAAATGTGTCTTGACGATTTTTTAGCCCCGCCCGTCCGCGACCTTCCTCTTTGGGGTTCCAAGGGGCGAGCAGCCCCTTGGTCGTGGGTCCGCTGCGTCGAAACAGCGGCAGTTTTCTCTGGTTCTCTCTTTTGCTGCCAAAAGAGAGAACATACAGCCACTACTTCACAAACGGTCGAATCCGGGCTTCCATCGCCGCAACCTGCTCGGGCGTGACGTGTGCCTTGTCCACATAGCCGTAGATGCGCTGGGCAAAATTGGCAAGCGGCGGGCAAAAGGCAAATACCCGCTTCGGCTCCCAGCCGCGCCGGTAGAGAAAATGCACACCCGCTAAGGCACAGAATTTCAGCAGATTAAAATGCGGGCGGAACCCCTCTCCCATGGGGGTATCGCGCGGCGGGTTGCGGTACACGTCCTCCAATAAATCCGCCATCCGGCGGTAGGCGGGTTCGGCGCAGGGGTCAAAATACCCTTCGATCACCTCGCGCGCAATGGGGAAAGGCGGGTCGTTTTCCGACATAGCAGCGTCAAACTCCGCATAAGTGGTCACATACCTCGCCCCCTTGTAAATGACCGGGTCGTACTCATGCTCAATGGGTACGGGGCGCAGGATATGGCAGCTTTTGCCCGCCATATATACCTCGGCGATGGCGGTACTCATCCAGATGGAAATCGAATCTGCCGCCACGATCCACTGCTTGACCGAATCGGCAAAAATCACATGGAAATTCGGGCGTTTGCGGCTCAGCTCCTCCAGCGCGGGGCTGTTCCACTCGCTGGGATGGCGGCGGTAAACCAGCTCCACCTCGGGGTGCGCACCCAGATATTCATCGAACCAGCGCAGGGTTTCCGCCATTGACACGCGGTTCGTCTTGGCAAAGCCGGTAAAATCCGTACCCGCCATTTTGGAAAGCTCCGCCACCTCGTCGTCGTTCATACTGGCATAGCCAAAGCTGGAAATATACAGGTGCAGCTTTTTGGCGGGGTCCAGACCAAACTCCCGGCACAGGGCGTCCTTGCCCTTAAAATACCCCGCAAATTCCGGGCGCAGAAAATCCATCATCACCGCGCCGGTCACGGGGGTGTTTTTGGCGTCCATGCCGTGCGCCTGCAGGCGGGCGGCGGTGCGCTTGCCCCAGCAGGTCTGCACGCACTTTTTGGCGTTGCCGTTCATATTGAACCAGTCGCCCTCCTCCTGCGTGTCCGAAAGCATCTGCTCCCAGTGCAGGTTGACGATCTTGTTGCAGCGCCCGATGTTGTTGTACACATGGCTGTTGATCGCCTCGTTGTCGTACATACAGCTGGCGACCAGCACCTCCGGCTTGTCCTTGCCGAACAGCCGCAGATGCTTGGGGTCCAGCAGCTGGCGGATCTCGGCGGTGTAGCCGCGGCGCTCCAGCTCCAGCTTCAACAGCAGGTCGCTCTCATATTCGCGCACCGTATGCTCGTATAAAATCAAAAAATCCAATGCCATAATATATCCTTCTTATTTTTGCATATCCTCAAACAGCTGGCGCGTCCAATCGGGCAGACCGTACCGCTCGTCCAAATGGAACCCGTCAAAAAACTGCGTGTCATCGTCGGTAATGCAGCTGCCCTGCCACTCGTAATCCAGCAGGGTAAAGCCGTAGGTGTCGGCGGCGGCGTGCAGCGCGGGCAAAACCGTGTCCTGCATCGCCTGCGTGATGCCGAACTCGTCGCAGACCTCGGTGCGCACATTCTGCGCCATCGGCGGCAAAACGACGGTCAGCGCAATGCCGCGCTCCCGGCAGGCATCGGCAACGCGGTACAAGTGCTGTAGCTGCGTTTCGTTCAGCGCCCACGCCCGGCACTTGGGCGTGATGGTGGCGGGGTAATCGTATAATTTGCGGTGCAGCGGCAAAACCGTGCCGTCATCCGCCTGGTAATCCGCCGCGACCCAATCGCCGGATTCGACCGTGTCCGGCGTGCCGCGCAGCGTGTCCAGCGCCACGGTCAGCGCGTTCACGTTGTATTCCAGGTTGAAGCAGTACGCCAGCGGGTTGTTCAGCGTGGTTTCCAGTGTGGAAAAGCGGTCGGTGTTGTAGCTTTCGTTCAGCGTGTAAAACGAAACCTCCAGCAGCATCCGCGCGGGGGTGCTGCCGCTTTGCAGCACATAATCCGCCAGATCCAGCGTTTCTTTTAACGATGCACCGCCGAAAGCGAGGTTTTGCCATTCCTGCCCCGAAACCTCCTGCACCAGCGCAAGGTCAAAATGTGCCAAGCGGCTGTCGCCCAAAATCAGGTTTTGCCCCGGATGCTGCTGGTACGCGCGCACCCGCGCCACCGGCTGGCTGGAGGACGCGGACGCCTTCAGCCCAAAATAATTGTTCGGCTCAAACGCCGCAAAAAACACAAACCACACCGCCAAGGGAATTGCCAGCAGTGCCAGCTTTTTGCAGATCAACTTCACGCGGTCAGACCGCCTTTCCTTTTAATATAGAACACATCAGAAGTTGGCATACATACCAAACCCGGCGTTGGCAAAGCCGCCGCTTTGCAGGATATAGCCCGCCAGCAGCCCCAGCACCAGCAGATAATACACGACCCAGCGGTGTTTTTCGGCGGCAAGGCAAAGCTCGGACGGCTTGTTTTTGTACACAAACGCGCGGCGGTGATCCAGCACAAAGCACAGCGCCAGCCCGAACGCCGCAAAGGCGTAGTAGAACGCGACCATGATGGAGTTGGCGTAAAACGCCGTATACACCGCGCTGTACAGCTCGGCGGCAAAGCGGGCGGGCGCCCAGCCGGCAAACCACCCCGCCAAAATGCCAAAGGCATCGGCGGTGGACATAGTATACATACCTGCGCAGAAAAACACCATACTCAGCATCCACAGCACAAACACGCCCGCGCGCTTTGCCCACAGGACCCGCGCAGGGGCTTTCTTTTTGGGCTTGCCGAGGCGGCGGTGCAAAAGCTCCTCGCCCAAGCGGTACACCGCCTGCAAAAGCCCCCAGATGACAAACGGCAGCGTGTTGCCGTGCCAAAAGCCGGAAACAAAAAATACCGTAAATACGCAAAATTCTGCGGGCAGACGGGTCAAGCGCCCGCCGGTTGCGCGGCTGACATCCGCCCACGCCAGCGGCATAAACAGGTAGTCCTGCAGCCAAGAGGAAAAGCTGATGTGCCAGCGGCTCCAAAAGCCGGAAAAGTTGGTGGCGTAAAAGGGCGTTTTAAAGTTTTCGGGCAGGTCCAGCCCCAGCAAAAGCCCCACGGCGCGGGCAACCTCCGAATAGCCGGAAAAGTTGAAATACAGCTGGAATGTATAAAAAACCGCCGCCAAAATCAACATCGGCGCACCGTAGCCCCGGTAATGCCCAAACACCTCGCCCACAAAAACGCCCAGCACATCGCTGACAGCGACCATCTTGAACAGCCCCAGCGCCAGCAGCCGCAAACCGCGCACGGTGCGCGCCGCGTCAAAGCGATGCTCCTGCTTAAATTGGGGCAAAAGCTGCCCGGCGCGGCAGATGGGACCCTGCGTCACTGTGGCAAAAAACGCGGTGTACAGCGCAAAATCGACAAAACTGGTTTCCGGCTCGCAGTCGCCGCGGGCGGTGTCGATCAGATAGCTGATGGCGGCAAAGGTGTAAAAGCTGATGCCCAGCGGCATCGCCAGACCCTGCCAGCCGCCGGGGCGGGCCAAGGCGCCGTTGTATTTAAAAAACGCCAGGATCGCCAGCAAGCCGACAACGCCCACGCGCAGCACGGCGGTTTTGTGCGCCCCGCCGCGCAGGTTCAGCGCCCGCCCGCACAGGTAGGCGAACCCGCTGATGGCAATGCACAGCGGCAGCATGGCGGGCATACCCATAGCTTTTCCCGCTACAGCGTAAAAAAACCAGCTGGTAGCCAGCAAAAACGGGCTTTGCAGCCGCTTAGGCAGCAGCAGGTAGACGGGTACCGTCACCAATAAAAACCCAAAAAATGTAAAGCTCTGCAGGCTCACCGCAGCAGCCCTCCTTCAAAAAAATGACACTAAATCATCTTATTATACCTTATTTTATTATAGAGCGCAAGAGGGGGAACACAGAGTGGAGCGTGGAGAGTTTAGAGTTAAGATTCGGTGTGTCCGCTGTGCGGACACGGTTTTATTGCCCAACCGGAAAAGCCTTCTCCCTGGGGGAGAAGGTGGCGCGCCTGCGCGCCGGATGAGGGGGAAACTTCCGGCAGACTCCCCCTCATCCGTCACCTGCGGTGACAGCTTCCCCCACAGGGGGAAGCCTTTAACCGCTTTTCCCCGCCGATCTCTGCTGTTTTGCACAAAAAACGCCGCGTGCGGGGTGCGCGTACCCGCAAAACGCCAAAGTTTGTATTTATGCATTGACATTGCATAGATATGCAGGTATACTAACGTCATAGTCAAGTGAGGGCTTGACCGAATTTGATAGGAAATAGAGGGAACATCTATGAAAAAATTGTCTGCTATGCTTATGGCCGGCGCTATGATGATGAGCCTGGCCGCCTGTGGTTCTTCCGCAAGCTCCGCTTCTTCCGAAGCCGTTTCTTCCGAAGCCGCCTCCTCTGAGGTCGCTTCCTCCGCCGCCTCCTCCGAGGCTGCTGAGCTGACCACCGTCACCCCCGGCAAGCTGACCATGTCCACCAACGCTGCATTTCCTCCGTATGAGTCCACCGATGACAACGGCAACTTTGTCGGCATCGATGTCGACGTAGCCGCCGCCATTGCCGAAAAGCTGGGTCTGGAGCTGCAGGTCGATGATATGGACTTTGACGCCGCCCTGCTGGCCGCCCAGAACGGCAAGAGCGACCTGGTCATGGCCGGTGTCACCGTCACCGAGGACCGCCAGCTGGTTATGGACTTCAGTGATTCTTACGCCACCGGCATCCAGTCCATCATCGTCAAGGAGGACTCCGACATTGCCACCCCCGATGATCTGGCTGACAAGATGATCGGCACCCAGCGCGGCACCACCGGCTACATCTACTGCTCCGACGATTTCGGCGATGAACACGTCACCCCGTATGACGACGGTCTGACTGCCGTTCAGGCGCTGGTCAACGGTCAGGTGGACGCTGTCGTTATCGACAATGCCCCCGCCAAGGAGTTCGTCGCGGCCAACCCCGGTCTGAAGATCCTGGACACCTCCTATGCCGAGGAGGACTACGCCATCGGCGTTGCCAAGGGCAACACCGCGATGCTCAACGCCATCAACGGTGCGCTGGAGGAGCTGAAGAACGACGGCACGCTGCAGGCCATCATTGACAAGTACATCAAAGCCGAGTAAACTTTAAGTAACGTCCTTTAAGTAACGTCCGAAGATGGGCACGCCGGTAGACCCGGCGTGTCTTTTTTGTTCAAAAGGAAAGGTTGTGGTGAGATGCAGGCACAGTACGAGCTGCTTTCACAAATGGCAAAAAGCGGGCAGACGCTGAACGTCTTGCAGGACTTTTTTGTAAAGTTCTATCAGGCATTTATCGTGGCGGACCGCTGGCAGCAGTATATCAAGGGCGTGGGCACCACGCTGATGGTCACCGCCATGGCGCTGGCACTGGGTGTTGTGCTTGGCTCTGTGGTGGCGATGATCCGTGTGGCGCACGACCAGCAAAAGCCCCATCACCGCAACCCGGTATTGGGCATTTTTAACGCTGTTGCGAAGATTTATGCCACCATCATCCGTGGCACGCCCATGATGGTGCAGCTGCTGATCATGAGCATGGTCGTCTTTAAAAGCAGCCGCGAGTTTACGCTGGTCGGCGCACTGACGCTGGGCATCAACTCGGGCGCGTATGTGTCGGAGATCATCCGCGGCGGTCTGATGGCGGTTGACCCCGGTCAGATGGAAGCAGGGCGCAGCCTGGGTCTGAATTATATGACCACGATGCTGGAGATCATCATCCCGCAGGCGATCCGCTCGATCTTGCCGGCGCTCGGCAACGAGTTTATCGTCCTGCTGAAGGATACCTCGCTGATCACGGTCATCGGCGGCAAGGAGCTGCTGTACGCGGCGCAGGGCATTATGAACCGTACCTACGAACCGATGTTCCCGCTGCTGGGCATTGCGGGCATCTATCTGGTGCTGGTCATGCTGCTGAGCTGGCTGCTGAGTAAGGTGGAAAGGAAGTTGGCGCAAAGTGATAGACGTTAAAAATCTGAAAAAAGACTTCAACGGTCTGCAGGTTTTGCGGGGCGTAAACCTGACCATCAACAAGGGCGACTGCGTCGTGCTGGTGGGACCATCGGGCTGCGGCAAATCGACCTTTTTGCGCTGCCTCAACCACTTGGAGGAGCCGGACGACGGCGAGATCATCTTCAACGGCAAGCCGGTGACCGACCACGACATCGACCATGTGCGGCAGAAAATGGGTATGGTGTTCCAGCATTTCAACCTGTTCCCGCACCTGACCGTGAAAAAGAACATCACCCTGGCGCCCGTGCGTCTGGGACTGATGACGCAGGCCGAGGCGGACAAAAAGGCGGTCGAGCTGCTGGAGCGCATCGGTCTGGCAGACAAGGCGGACACCTACCCCAATATGCTGTCCGGCGGGCAGAAGCAGCGCATTGCCATTGTGCGTGCGCTGGCGATGAACCCCGACGTGCTGCTGTTTGACGAGCCGACCAGTGCGCTGGACCCCGAGATGGTCGGCGAGGTATTGGAGCTGATGAAGGAGCTGGCGCGCGCCGGTATGACGATGGTATGCGTCACCCACGAGATGGGCTTTGCCCGCGAGGTCGCCAACCGCATCATCTTTATTGACGAGGGCGTTGTCAAGGTGGACAAGCCCCCGCAGGAATTTTTTGCAAACCCCGAAAACGAGCGCCTGAAGGCATTTTTGTCCAAGGTGCTGTAAGATACACCACGCCCCCGCCGGGATCGGCGGGGGCGTGGTGTGTTTTTTGGGGGCAGCCGCACGGAACAACGCAACTATGCGCCCCTGCAAGTCTGCCGAAGGTTCGCCATTCTCCGTTAGGTTGATTGGCATCCCGAAAAAAAACGCCCCCTCATCCGAGGGGGCGTTTTGGTTTTGCTGCGGGTTATTCCACGGCGTTCAGTGCCTGATCGAGGTCGGCGATGAGGTCGTCAACGTGTTCGCAGCCGATGGACAGGCGGATGGTGTTGCGACCGATGCCCACATCGGCAAGCTCTGCGTCGGAAAGCTGACCGTGGGTGGTGGTGGCGGGGTGAATGACCAGACTCTTGACGTCGGCAACGTTTGCCAGCAGGGAGAAGATCTCCAAATGGTCAATGAAGGCAAACGCTTCCTTTTGCCCGCCCTTGATGTTGAAGGTGAAAATCGACGCGCCGCCGTGGGGGAAATACTTCTCGTACAGGGCGTGGTCGGGGTGGTCGGGCAGGCTGGGGTGGTTGACCTTTTCGACCTTGGGGTGGTGCGCCAAAAATTCAACGACCTTTTTGGTGTTTTCGTTGTGGCGGTCCAGACGCAGGGAGAGCGTTTCGGTGCCCTGCAGCAGCACCCATGCGTTGAACGGGCTGATGCAGCCGCCCAGATCGCGCAGGATGACGGCGCGGACGTAGGTCACAAAGGCGGCAGGGGCGGCAGCCTCGGCAAAGCAGACGCCGTGGTAGCTGGGGTTCGGCTCCGCGAGGGCGGGGAACTTGCCGCTGGCCTTCCAGTCAAACTTGCCGGAATCGACGATGACACCGCCCAGCGAGGTGCCGTGACCGCCGATGAACTTGGTGGCGGAGTGTACAACGATGTCGGCGCCATGCTCGATGGGGCGGATGAGGTACGGCGTGCCGAAGGTGTTGTCGATGACCAGCGGAACGCCGTGCTTGTGCGCAATGGCGGCGATGGCGTCAATGTCGGGGATGTCGGCGTTGGGGTTGCCCAGCGTTTCGATGTAGATGGCGCGGGTGTTTTCCTGCACGGCGGACTCGACCTCGGCAAGATTGTGCGCGTCCACAAAGGTGGTCTGCACGTCAAAGGCGGGCAGCGTGTGCGCCAGCAGGTTGGAGGTGCCGCCGTAGATGGTTTTTTGCGCGACGATATGCCCGCCGTTTTGCGCCAGCGCCTGCAAGGTGTAGGCGATGGCAGCCGCGCCGGACGCAACCGCCAGCGCCGCCACGCCGCCTTCCAGCGCGGCGATGCGTTTTTCAAAGACATCCTCGGTGGAGTTGGTCAGGCGACCGTAGATGTTGCCCCCCGCCTTCAAAGCAAAGCGATCGGCAGCGTTTTGCGAGTCGGGGAAAACATAGGAAGTGGTCTGGTAAATGGGGACAGCGCGGGAATCGGTGGCGGGGTCGGGCTGTTCCTGCCCGACGTGAAGCTGCAGGGTTTCAAAGTGCAATTTACGGTCGCTCATGGTAAATTCCTCGTTTCTTTAACAGATTAAACCTATGTGTTTTGTGGGTATATGCGTATGATAGCACCAAATCGCGGGGATGTCAATAAAAGATTTTAAATTTGCGGGGAACTTTTGGGGGCGTAAAGCCTTCCCCCTCCCCTACCAAAAATGCGCCGCTTGCGCGGCGCATCAGCTTGTCGAAAAAGCCCTTTTTCGGGTAGTAATGTAGGGCGCGTGTCTTGACCGCGCCGTACCGCTGGCTGCGCGCAGCGCATAAAATCGCGCCGAATGGCGCGCGTTCTTGCGATATATCGTACTATCGGCTAGACTGCACGGAACGGTCAAGACCGTTCCCTACAAACCCGCCGAAAGTTCGCAATCGTCCCGTTAGGTTTATCGACAGTCTGATGCGCCGCTTGCGCGGCGCATAGGGTATCTGATTGTATAAAATCCGAACTCACTCCTGCGGTGCTGCGGCTGCCAAAAGTGCTTGGTTGTCCGCAATCGTCTGGTTCAGCTCGGCGGCCTTGGCGGTCAGCTCGTCGCGCCGGGCAATCAGCTCGGCGTTTTCCGGGTCGGCGGCAAGGTCGGTGTTGACCTCCTCCAGCTCGGACTCCACCGACGCCAGATCCGCCGTGGCGCTGTCAAGGTTCGCCTGCGCGTCGGTCAGCGCCTGCTGGGCGTCCAGCTGCGCTTGCGCTGCGGCGGCGGCATCGTCCGGGATGCCGCTTTCCAGCAGGGCGGGCTTGGCGGGCAGCTCCTGCGGCGTGCCGTCGGCGGCGGTCACTGCCAGCGTCTGCCCGTAGTAGCCGCCCCAAACGGCGATATAGCTCTTGCCGGGGCTGACTGTCAGCGGGGTGCCGTCGGCTTCCTGCAATTCCAAGGGCGCGGTGGCGTCCGCCTTGCTCCATTGAATGGCACGCCACGCGCCGCCGTACAGGTACAGCCCATCGCCGCCGGTCAGGTCATATTGGCGGGTATGCCCGTCATCCTTGACGCCGCTGGACGCATACAGCACAAACACGTTGGTAAACTGCGCGGCTTCGCCGGTTTCGGCGTCGGTCAGCGGGGTGCCGTTGGTGTTCAGCTTGGTGTAGCGACCGGTGCCGGCATCGTAGACCAGCTGGTCGGTGCCGTCGGGCGAGAACGCAATGCTCAGCGTCGTGCCGTTCTGCGTTTCGGGCAGGGCGGCGGGGTCTTGGGCAAAGCGGAACAGCGGTGCGTTTTCGCCGTTGGCGGACGCGCCGTAAAATTCCAGCCCGGCGCGCACGCCGTCGGCGGTGGTGTAAAAGCAGTTTTCCTCGCGGTAGCCTGCCAGCTGGCGGTCGGTATCAAAGGCGAAGGCGGTCTTGCCGACGTGCAAGCCGTCCACATCCTGATACGCCAGCGTGTTCAGCAGGTTGGAGGCATAGACATTTTTGCCGATATGCACCGGCACGGCGTTCAGCGGCAGGGCAAATTGCAGCAGCAGGTCGCTGGCTTCGCCCACGGGACCTGCGCGCCCGATTTTATCCGCGCTGCCGTACAGCGCCAGCATACCGGGGGTGGTGCCCACGCTGACGCCCTGCACCAGCACATCCGCCGCCGCAATGCCCCACTGGGGCTGCGCGCCGTAGATGGTGCGCAGCGTTACCGCCACGGGGCGGCAGCCTGTAAAGTCCGCCTCGGTGGTGCCGGTCAGCGGGTTAAAGCTGACCGACTGCGCTGCCGGTGTCGGCTCGGGCGTGGGTTCTGCCGTGGGGGTCGGGGTGGGGGTTGCCGACGACGAGGCGGACGATGCCCCTGCCCCGCAGCCCGCCAACAGGGCAAGCGCCAGCAGCAGTGAAGTGATTTTTTGCAGATTTTTCATACGCAAATTTCCTGAATAAAAGGCGCGGCTGACCGCACAGGGTCGCCGCGCCGGGTGGTGGTGTTGGTAAGGCGCAGCCAAGCAGCGCGATGCAGCGTTGCTTTTTTGCCTTGGTTAGCCCGCGTTGGCGGCGCTGTGGACGAAGTTCTCGGCATCGTCGAGGTCCACAACGGTCAGGTAGCTCTTGCCCACGTTGACATCCAGCGGGGTGTCGCTGCACTTGCCGTCCTCGGTGGCGTAGTACAGCTGCAGCGCCTGCAGGGGGGTACCCTTCTGCCAGAAGATCTTTTCGCACTTGCCGCCGTAGCAGTAGTAGCCGATGCCGCCGTTGCCGTACTCAACGCACTGCAGGTCCGTTTTCTCGTGACCGGGGTAGACGTGGATGTCGGTGTACAGCACGATGACGTTGGTGAAGTCCAGCTGGGCGTTGCCGGCAGCCTCGTCGATGGTGTCGCGCCAGCTGCCGTCCGGGTAGTAGTACATCTGCATCTTGTAGGTGTTGCTGGCGGCGTCGTAGTTAAAGCGGGTCTTGTAGCGCTGGCTATGCTCGATCTCCACATACTCGCCGTCGGACACGATGGGACCGTACTTGTCGCTGTAGGCGCTGTCCAAGCTGTTGGTCAGGTCGCGGGCGGGGTCGTTGTAGTTGACAAAGTTGAAGAAGGTGGAGTTGTAGGTGCGGTTCATATCGGTGCCGCGCTTTTCGATGACCGCCTGCAGGTCGTCGGAGGTGGCGTACAGGGTATGCTCGTAGGCAAGACCGCTGTCGCGGGTGGTGCCTGCCCAGTTTACACGACCGTTGTCGCGGTAGCCCCAGTTGCCGGCGTCGCCGATGTTGAGGTCCTTATACTCGTAGTCGCGCTCGTACTGGTCCATAACGACGGACTGACCCTCGTGGACGTACAGACCGTTGAAGGGCAGCAGCAGCTGGAAGAACTGGTCACGACCGGAGCGGATGGGACCAAACTCGCCGATATCCTTGTAGTCCACGAACATAGGCATAAAGCGGGTGATGCCGCCCTCGACCTTGATCTCGACCAGAATATCCGCCTTGGACAGACCGCGCTGGGGGCGTGCATCCACGATGTTGTTGATCATAACACCGGTGATGCGCTGCCCTTCGGGGTAGTCGGCATCCTTTTTCTCGCCGGTCAGGACGTTGGCCTCATACGGCTCGGGGGTGGGTTCGGGGGTCGGC
>ERZ1034691.1214-NODE-1214-length-17292-cov-9.171143_pt1 | contig 17292 bp, 15 predicted proteins | sample MGYA00520638_ERZ1034691 | MGnify/ENA primary metagenome ERZ1034691 (study PRJEB33766, sample SAMN09781763) | gut metagenome | biome: gut microbiome | host: Homo sapiens | place: Madagascar | study: EMG produced TPA metagenomics assembly of the PRJNA485056 data...
AGGTGCCCCGAAGGGGCGGAGGTTGGCTGCGTGAAGCGATATTTTCACACGCGGGAATGCCAACCCCGCCTCGCTTCGCTCGTCTGCCCCTTCCAGAGGAAGGGGCGAGAATGATTCTTGATCGGGCATCGCCCCACATATAATTGCGGCGAAGCCGCCACGAGAGCCCTGAACCTTGAACCCTGAACCCTGAACCCTGAACCAAATGAAAGCAAAGTAAAAAGAGGCTGTGAAGAAATGAGGATTCATTTCTTCACAGCCTCGTTTGCATTTCATTCTTAGAGCCTTAGAATACTTCTTTGATGACGATGGTCTGCTCACGGCTCGGGCCGACAGATACGATGCCGATCGGTACACCGATGAGCTTGGAGATGCCTTCGAGGTATTCCTTGCAGAGAGCCGGAAGCTCATCATAGCTTCTGATATCGGAGATCTTCTGCTTCCAGCCTTTGAAGGTCTTATAGACCGGGGTGATCTTTTCAAGGAATTTCAGGTCAGCCGGATATTCTTCGATTTCCTTCCCTTCATATTCGTAGCCCGTGCAGACCTTGATCTCTTCCATATCATCCAGAATATCCAGACGGGTGATCGCGAGGTAATCGAAAGAGTTCAGCTCTGCCGCATAACGGACAGCGCGGGTATCGAGCCAGCCGATACGGCGCGGACGGCCGGTGACAGTGCCGAATTCATGCGCGGTATTTCTGAGATAGTCGCCTGTCTCATCGAGCAGCTCCGTCGGGAATGGGCCCTGTCCGACGCGGGTGCTGTACGCCTTCACGACGCCGAAGATATTCTGCATGTTGTGCGGTCCGATGCCCGCGCCGATGCAAGCGCCGCCTGCCGTCGGGTGGGAAGAGGTGACAAATGGGTAAGTCCCGTTATCGCAGTCAAGCATGGATGCCTGCGCGCCTTCGAAGAGGACATTCTTGCCTTCCTTCACCAGCTTCTGCACCGTGTAGTTCGTATCCTTGACATAAGGACGGAGCTTTTCTGCATAGGCGAGGTAGTCAGCAAGCATCTGCTCATAGTCGAAGCCTTCCACGCCGTAGAGCTTTTCGAGAAGCATATTCTTCTGATCGACATTATATTTCAGCTTTTCTGCAAACGTTTCCTTATCCATCAGGTCACAAATGCGGATGCCGATGCGGTTGATCTTGTCCGCATAGCACGGTCCGATGCCATTCTTCGTGGTGCCGATCTTGCGGCTGCCTTTTCTGGACTCCTCCGCTTCATCGAGACGGATATGGTATGGGAAGACCACCTGCGCACGAGTGGAGATCTGCAGGTGCTTCGCATCGATCCCCTGCTTTTCCAGATTTTCCATTTCCTCCAAAAGGCTCTTCGGGTCCACGACGACACCGGTGCCTACGATGCAGATGGTACCGGGATACATGATGCCACTCGGCATGAGACGCAGCGGATACGCTTTGCCCCCGGTCACGACCGTGTGACCCGCATTATTTCCGCCCTGGGAACGGACGACTACATCTGCTTTCGCCGCAAGATAGTCTACGATCTTGCCTTTACCTTCATCGCCCCACTGGGCACCAATTACCATTGCTGTTGCCATGATTCATTCTTCCTTCCTGTGACGGAATTTTTTCCTCAGACAGATGAGAGAGGAAATCAAAATCTGTACGTTTTACATTTTTTCGCACAATTACATTTTTATTATATCATATAGGGGAAGAAATGAGGAATGAGGAATTAGAAGTGGCTGGTGACTAGGGATTAGGAGACATCAGCCGTCAGACGTCAGACCCTCATATCGTCATTTCGAGCGCCAGCGAGAAATCTTTGTCATTCGCGTTCTGGCGGTCAACGTTTGGAAATTCCAAAAAGGAAACCTGCTGTCCACTTCCCTTCGGGCATCGCCATTATTTTACTCCGCGACGCTTCTATATTTTTATGCGCCGCACCACCATTTCTCATTTCTAATTCCTCATTCGAGCCGAGCCGAGCCTTCATCCGCCATCAAGAAGCACGCCCCACGGGCGTGCCGCATCCCACCTTGAACCCATCATGCGTTATCTGTTACAATAGATAAGATAAATTCATAATAAAAATGTTGTCGAAGAAGGCTCCCTCCGGTTTGACGTTTTGAAAAACGCCTATGCGCATCACGCCTTGCACCCGACGGAAAACGTCGCTTGTCAGGCTGTGTTTGCCCGAACAAATGGGGCATGCGCCCTCGATTTATGCGCCGTACCACCATTTCTCCTTCGGGCAGAGCTTTCATTCGCCATCAAAGGGCTGCACAGCCCAAGGGCTAACCATAGCCTCCATTCCCCGTGACTAGTCACCAGTCACTAGCCACCAGTCACATTTCACACACAGAAAGGTCCCCCCTATGTTCCTACATGAAATCATGAAAGGCGCCGATCCATCCCATCTGGCCTTCACAGGCGAAGTCGACGTCACCTATGGCGCACTCGAAGACGCCATCCACCGCTACCGGAATGCCATTTACGCACTGGGCGTCCGCAAAGGCGAGCGCGTCAGCCTCTACTCCGCGAACCGTGCAGAATTCGTCTACGCCTTCATGGCCGTCGTGAGCCTCGGCGCGATCATCGTCCCCGTGAACAACTCCCTCGTAGACCGCGAAGTCGACTACATCCTGAAAGACTCGGGAAGCACCCTCCTCATCACAGACACCCCCATGGACGTCTCCGTCCCTTCGATTTCCATCGAAGAGCTGGATGAGAAATCACACGAACCGCTCCCCGAAGCCCCTGATTTCCCGGCATCCCTCACCGAAGACGACGTATGCGCCCTGATCTACACCTCCGGCACCACCGGTAGCCCCAAAGGCGCCATGCTGACACACAAAAACCTCGTCAGAAACGTCGAACAATTCACCGCGCGGATCATCTTCAAGCCGGAAGACAAAGTCCTCTGCGTCCTCCCGATGTTCCACTGCTACGGCATGACCACCATCGTCCACGGCAGCCTCTACGCCCACTCGACCATCGTCATCCTGCGCTCGCGCACACCATCAGAGATCATCAATACCATCGTGAAATACGACGTCACCATCGCCATCATGGTCCCCCCGATGTACAACCTCCTTGCGCGCAAGGGCGACCCCTCCCTCATGAAGACCGTCCACACCTTCATCTCCGGAGGCGCCTCCATCCCGCAGCCCGTAGCGCAGGCCTTCTTCATGCGATACAAGCACCCCGTACAGGAAGGCTACGGCCTCACCGAAGCCTCCCCCGTCGTCTGCGTCCTGCCGACCGCAAAGCCCAAGTACCTGACCAGCGGCCCCGCCATCCCCGGCGTCGAAGCCATGATCTCCGTCGAAATGAACGGCCCCTACGTCCCCGGCACCGTCGGCGAGCTCCTCGTCCGCGGCGACAACGTCATGAAGGGCTACTGGAACAAACCGGAAGAAACCAAGAAAGTCCTCACCGAAGACGGCTGGCTCCACACCGGCGACCTCGCCTACATGGACGAAGATCGCTACATCTACATCGTCGACCGCCTGAAAGACCTCATCATCGTGAACGGCGAAAACATCTACCCCGGTGAAGTCGAAGACTGCATCTACGAAGTCGAAGGCGTCGGAGAATGTGCCGTCGTCGGCCAGCCCGATGCCCTCCGCGGCCAAGTCGTCTGGGCCTACGTCGTCATGAAAGAAGGCTACACCTTCGACGAAAACAAGATCCGCAAATACATGATGAAAAATATCGCCAGCTACAAGATCCCGAAACGCTTCATCCCCATGGACGCACTTCCGAAAAATGCCACTGGCAAGATCCTGAAACGCGCCCTCCGCGACAGCTAAGAAAAGCGCCTCCGACTCACGGAGGCGCTTTTTGCTTGCAGCTGGTGACTGGTGACTAGGGATAAGCAACTAGGGATTTAGACTAGGAGACTGGGAGACATCAGATATCAGACATCTGACTTCTATCATCCATCCTTCGGACATCGCCCCATTTCGTCATTCTGAGCGGCGAGAAACGTCGTATGTGAGATAACGAATGCCAGAACAGCTGCGACCTCTTCATCGATCGCGGCAAAGCCGCCACGAGAGCCCTGAACCTTCGCGGTCAGGGACTCACGCTTTCCCCACATGTGCCGCGCGCCTCTCCGCTTTCCTCTGGAAAAGAAATGGTAGGGGAGGGTTCAGGGGTAGCGGATATAGCAGAGAAGGCGCCCACTTCGCCGCCAATATACCTATGACGATACACGCAGCCCCTCTTTTTCTCCCTCCTTCCTTTGGAAGGAGGTGCCCCGAAGGGGCGGAGGTTGGCCGCGTGAAACGGTACTCCCACATTCAGGGAAGCCAACCCCGCCTCGCTTCGCTCGTCTGCCCCTTCCAGAGGAAAGGGCGCGAATGATTTTTTACGAGAATACCCTATATTCTAAAACTCCGCGGCGCTCCCCTATTTTTATGCGCCACACCACCCCCGTCGAACCTCTTGAACCTATTGAACCTGCTCCCCCTCTTTCGCTCAATCAAAGGGCAACACGCCCCCTATCCCCTCTCCCATCTATGTTACAATAGAGAAAATCATGCATTGCACGAAAGGAACCCCCCGATGAAACGCAGCGAACCCACATTAGACGACCAGATCCGAAGCATCCACTACAAGTACGAAATCCCCCAAGACAAAGCAGAAGTCCTTCTCTCAAGCGGCCTCCGTTTCCTTGAAATCGACAAAGCCGCCCTTCTCTCCATCCTCGCCGAAGTCCCCATCGATACCATCCTCGACATGCGGAAAGATGACCCATGGGGACGCATCCAGAAAAAGCTAGGTCTCACCGCTGCGCTCTACGAAGAACGCCTCCTGCGCCATCGCGCCCGCCGCCTTCACCGCTTCTACGGCATCTCCGAAGACCGCGCCATCCCCCTGCTGCAAGACGGCTACCCGAACCACTGGCTCCGCCTCGCCTACCTCCTAGAGCAGCACACCGGCACCTCCATGGAAGACATCCTTGCCGCGCGTAAAAAATCCGAAAAATGGAAACCCTGGGCAGAAGCACTCCTCGGCATCTCCCCCGAAGATTTCACAAAATGGATCGCCGAGACAAGGAATCCAAGTCTGCCGAAAAAGTGAAAGGAACACCTACCCCTTTGAGCCCTATGAACCCATAGAACCCACCAAACCCGTTTAAGGAAAAATGATTCAATCAGCATTCCCCTAGTCACCCATGACAAGAAAGGCATCCTCATGACCCACGATTTCATCTACCATAACCCCACCAAAGTCTACTTCGGAAACGGCATGCTCACCCACCTTCCCGAAGAGATCAGCCACCTCGGCAGCCGCGTCCTCCTCATCACCGGCGGCAGCTCCGCCAAAAAGAGCGGTCTCTTCGACAAAGTCCTCACAGAAATCAGCAAAGCCAATGTCGACTGCTACGGCCTCTCCGGCGTCAAGCCCAATCCCGAGATCGGCCTCGTCCGCGAAGGCATCCGCCTCGTACGCGAAAAACGCCTGGACCTCATCCTCGCCCTCGGCGGAGGCTCCGTCCTCGACACCGCCAAAGTCATCGCAGGCAGCGCCCCCTACGACGCCGACCCATGGGACCTCATCCGAAGCCGCGCCGCCATCGACACCGCCCTCCCCCTCATCACCATCCCCACCATCGCCGCGACCGGCTCCGAAATGAATGCCAGCGCCGTCATCACCAACCCCGAGACCGAAGAAAAATACGGATGGACCGCCCAAGCCTTCCGCCCCTCCGTCTCCTTCCTCTGCCCCGAAAACACCTACACCGTCCCCGCCTATCAGACCGCCTGCGGCTCCGCTGACATCCTCTCCCACATCATGGAAGTCTACTTCCAGAAAGAAGAGACCTTCCCCGCCACCGAAGCCTACATGGAAGCCATGATGCGCTCCGTCATGAAAGACGCCCCCATCGCCATGGCCGACCCCGCCAATGAAGATGCCCGTGCAAACCTCCTCTGGACCGCCTCCTGGGCCATCAACGACTTCATCGACAGCGGCCATTCCGTCTCCTGGACCTGCCACGGCATCGAGCACGAACTCTCCGCCCACTACGACATCACCCACGGCCTCGGTCTCGCCATCCTCACCCCCGCCTTCCTCACCTACGTCCTGGACGAAACCACCGCCCCCCGCATCGCCCGCTTCGCCGTAGGCGTCATGGGCGTCTCCCCCAAAGGCAAGGACACCATCAAGATCGCACAGAAAGGCATCAAACGCCTGCGGAAATACTTCAAGAAACAGCTCCGCCTCCCGACCACCCTCACAGAGATCGGCATCGACGACACCCGCTTTGCCGAAATGGCTCAGAAGACCATCGCATGGAAGGGCGCCAAAGACGGCCTCCTCCACGGCTTCGTCAGCCTCTCCGCCAAAGACCTCGAAGAGATCTACCGCCTCGCCCTGTGAGACAATAAGAGCATTGACGGAAAATCAAAAAACTATAGATAAAAAAGCCCCCTTCAGGGCTTTTTTATTGCCAATTCTAGGCTGCCTATGCAGCAGTATTTCAATCCGCGCTCCCCGCATGGGGAGCGACATGCTCCAATCAGCTCTGCGACCTCATCCTGATTATTTCAATCCACGCTCCTCGCATGGGGAGCGACTGTCGAAGTGTTTACACAGGGCATCCAGCGTATCATTTCAATCCACGCTCCCCGCATGGGGAGCGACTGATCTGGCGGCGCTGCTGGGACATACCGTGAATATTTCAATCCACGCTCTCCGCATGGGGAGCGACCCAATGCAGCGGCTGTAAACTTACCAGGTTTCATATTTCAATCCACGCTCCCGCATGGGGAGCGACGAACGTGATGCTCGTGGTGGTACGCGGTATACTGATTTCAATCCACGCTCCCGCATGGGGAGCGACAAAGATTCACCAGCTCCTTGCCTCCGGCGCTCTTATTTCAATCCACGCTCCCGCATGGGGAGCGACCAACGGCACGCACGCTGAGCGTATCGAGGAACTTATTTCAATCCACGCTCCCGCATGGGGAGCGACATGAGCCGTTTGCTGACAACTTTGCTATTGTATCAATTTCAATCCACGCTCCCGCATGGGGAGCGACATTGACGGTAGATATAGATGAAGAAACTTTAGAATTTCAATCCACGCTCCCGCATGGGGAGCGACCTCGTATGCGCCAGTCCGTATAGCGAGTTGTACATTTCAATCCACGCTCCCGCATGGGGAGCGACTGATAAGACCCTTGGATGCCGTGATAATCTGCTTATTTCAATCCACGCTCCCGCATGGGGAGCGACAAGCGAAAAGAGAAGAAAGATTGAAACTCAGAGATATTTCAATCCACGCTCCCGCATGGGGAGCGACAAAGAAACGCGGCCGGAATTTTAGGAATGGAACATTTCAATCCACGCTCCCGCATGGGGAGCGACGAATGGAACAAAGCAATTTCAACCGAAAACTAAAATTTCAATCCACGCTCCCGCATGGGGAGCGACTCAGATGCGATATAATATATATATCAAGAGATATATTTCAATCCACGCTCCCGCATGGGGAGCGACAACCAGCTCGCTAGTCTCTTCTCCAGTATCAATATTTCAATCCACGCTCCCGCATGGGGAGCGACATCAGGTCTTCGGCATCCTTTTTATCATAGTGAGATTTCAATCCACGCTCCCGCATGGGGAGCGACAGCAAAAACATGAGATTTCTTCTCTGTTTTTGTAATTTCCATTAGGAAAAACACATGGAAAAACGCATAATATCTTTTCATGAGATAATTTCGATAAGATTTGTATAGTTCTTGAGGAAATTTATCGATTCCCAATGGTGCGATACTTCCACAAAAACTATGAGCACTATGACTTCGCACCAGCTGCTATAGAAGCAAAATATCATCCTGTGAAAACTGAGGATGGACGCCCCGGTGTTCTACTTTGTTCTTATAGGAATTTCCCAACTGATAAAACCGCAAACTGTCCTTTTCTTCATCAATTAATTCTGTCAGATTGGATTTGAATACTGCGTATTGCGCCGCATCCAATATACATTCAAATACAGAATTCTGCACGCGCTGCCCAAAGTTCACACACATTTTAGCGACTTTTCTCAGTCTCCGCCGTCCTTCTTTGGTCTCAGTATTTACATCATAAGTAACCAATACCAGCATTATCTGTCTCCTTCATTTCCAGAAAAACGGAGGATATTCCTCAATATCACCTCGGATAGTACGAGCCAATAAGAGAGCTTGCACAAAAGGAACCAGCCCCCACATCATTTTTTCTTTTAGGAAAGGATGTGTGATCGTCTCTTGTTTCTTTGTCTGCCATGCTTTAAGAAACGCCTGTCGTCCGTCCTCGGTCATTAGCACCGCCCCACTTTCCTGATGAAAGAAATGCTTTAATGAAATGATCTGACGATTGATGCAAGACAGTACAAAACGGTCTGCATAAACGGCCCGAAGCTCTTCCATCAGATCCAGCGCCAGACCCCTCCTCCCCGGCCTTGGTCGATGAAGGAAGCCTACATAGGGATCAAGCCCAACGCTCTGCAAAGCAGCTGCGCAATCCAAAGATAAAAGGACATAAGCAAAGGACATAAGCGCATTGACCGGATCTCTTGGCGGGCGACGATTTCTTCCGTAGAAGATGAAATCCTCTTTTTGCCTTAGAATCATATGATTCCACACGCTGAAATATTGCTGTGCTGCTTCTCCTTCCAGTCCCCGCAATCGTTCCAGATTGTCACAATTCCTGATATAGGGAAGCTGGCTGGCCATTTGACCAGAACATAGCTTGACCTTTTCCACGGGAATTCGCTGGGGATGGTCCCTAGTTGCCCTTTCCAATACCCATCGCGCATTATAGACTTTTCCCAAGATGAAATTTCTTGCATAGCAGCAGCTTACATTCTGATCATCGGCAATACGGTATTGCTGCTGGCGCAGCAGTACATTCCCCCGTTCTTCTCCCACGACTCGTGCCAGGAAACGGCCCCGGGGAGAAAAGAAACATACATCAATCCCCCTCGTCGCACAGGCTCCCATCAGGGCGGGACTGGCTCCGGCATAACTGAAAGAGCGGATACTCTCTATCGTATGCATGGGGATTCGCCCAATTTCCTGCTTTCCCCGGCTAACGACTACGTTTTCCCCATCTACCGTCAAGTATCCATTTTCAGAGAGTACAAACAGTGTATTCAGTAAACGTCTCATAGCTCCTCCATGTGCTGCCGGATATACTTAACTGGATCTGCCCTAGAGCAAAGCTTAGGCACACAAAGTTCTTTCAAAGAGCAGGCATTGCAAAAGGTTCCCACTTTCACTTTTGGCGTGTATCCCCGTCGAAAATAGTCATGCATTTCTTCTGCCATTTTCACGGCATGATGACGCAATTCGTCTGTAAATATGATGCGTTCTCTGCGCTTTGTTTCGATGTAAAAAATACTGCCTTGAGGAATATCGCAGACCAGCATTTCTTCCAAAGCCATTGCCTGAGCACAGAGCTGCAGCCGATCCGCATCGTTCTCTTTCTCATGTCCATGTTTATATTCCACAGGAAAGGGAATCCAAGTCCCCTCATATCCCTGTAAATCCACCCCATCCGAAGATTGCTTGAATTCCACGACATCACAAGCTCCGGAAAGCCCCAGCCGCTTCGACTGCACCCGCATGCCCCTGACAATGAGAAGATCTCCTCTTTTTTCTACTGACTCTTCATCATGGCACCGCTGATGTGCCAGACGTCCTTCTGCGGTACGCAGATTTTCACTCCATTGCATTTCCATATAGGCCAGCGCCCATTGTCTGCGACAGAAACAAAAATGTTGGATGCCTGACATTTGCAGGTAATCGTCAGATTTCATCATATACACTCACATCCAAATTAGGCAGCGTATCACAAGTGATCTGATAATCTTCTGCAGACCGGGCGATTTCTACGCCATCTTTTTTGACAATATGCAGCAGACGATGCACCTTAGCCGAAGAATATTGTCCATCTTTACAGTTATGTGTCCACCAATACAGTTTTACGACTTCCATACTGCCATCTGGTCGCGCAGAGGAGACATCATTTTCAAAGAGTGTATGTAATGCTTTTTTGATCAGTTCTGCATCGTCTGAGGTAAATCCTGTCTTTTCTGCCAGTTGGCAGTTGATGCTGCCGTAGGTCACATAAAGCCCAAAATCTACACGGTGCTTCATTCCCATCGTATCACTGGCCTTTTTTTCGCCTGGCTCACCATTCACGCTTTTAGTGATTTGCAGGCTGCTGCTAATGATGGGATCTACACTAAAGGCAGAATGAATGGATACAGGCCCTCGTACGCCTACAGAAACGCCATCCCCGCTTTTCCCTTTCCCTTTAAAAGCAAATACCTGACCAAAGCTGCGTACATCGATCCAGCTCTGGCAAGCGGCTTTCGCAAAAGAATCCTTATCCTTTCCAGCCTTTTTCAGCTCGGGATTGGCATCCGCTCTTTCCTTCAAGCTTTTATACCCATCATTGCTGCGGTCATCAGACTGAACGAATACCCGCTGACCAAAATCCATCAAGCGGTTACGAATTTTCCGCTTCAAACAGACATCGGAAATTTCTCCATATCCGTCATAGGTTTCACGGGGGCGGTTCCCTGTGAGCGGATCTCCATTGGGATTCGCATGTGATACAGCAAATACCACGGCAAAATCAATTTTTTCCTGTAAAGTTTTCATGATGGTATCCTCCTGTCAACAATCAATGATTATCCTGCTGTTCTTTATATTCTTTATTCTTTTCCATAAAAGCCAGCTTTTGGCTTGCATAGCCGAGCAAATATTTTTCACTGAGCGGTTCATCTGTAAATGCTTCTGGTCCTAAACGGTCTAATAAAGACAGCATCGTAAGATACGCGCTGGAGTCATAATTGGATTTAGTACGGATGCGATCCAGATAAGGTCTCAGTTTGGTATGCAGCAAATCTGTTGTATGTTTGGGTCGTTTTGTAAAGACCGCCATAAGACGTTCTGCATTGGTCACTCTCATGTTCGCATCTGCACCAGAAAGACGCTGTCCATGTCTTTCCACCTGTTCCGCACAAGCCAGTATCCTGCCAAATACATAACTTCTATCGCTGCAATTTTTATCCAATCCCATAGTGATACTTTCTCCTTTCCGGGCATAATACCCGCAAACCAAAGCGCACGCAATACTTCTTACCTTATTGGCTTCCCAAAATTCCAACGATACACTTGCAGTTGCCCGGTATACAGCGCTTTTCATGATATCCACTGGGATGTTTTTTCCATCGATGATACATGGCAGTATCCTCTCGATAGCCTGCTTTTTCAATTTGTCATCCGCTTTCTCTCCATAGGCCGCTTCTATGATTGCGAGCGGCGCAGGCGCTCCCATAAAGGACACCTGCTCAGGCTTCTCCCCCGGCTTCAATTCTGCTTTCCTGTATTCCAATTTCCACCGAAATTTTCGATGCCAATCTTCAATGCGCTCAAGGAATCGGGATCCCTGCAGCTCACGATAATACCGGATAGCCAGCCGTCCTGGTACCGCCGCATCTAAGGCAATCACGGAAATGGACGCATTCGCCGGAATCCTCTCTTTATATCCCTGGATAACTTTATTAAAGGCTTTGGCAAAGCTTTCTTCCGTTTTAGTCACAGCCGCAGCATCATTACGGTCAAATCCAAATTCATCCCACCCTTGCTTTACCATATCCAATGTATCCGACTGAGATGATGGCAGTGGTTCATTTCCCATACCCCAAGTAAGAATGATCTCTTCCCCATACGGCGTACCCTGTCTGGAAATCAGCCACCGCAGCGCGCTGTGTGCTTTTTGCGTTGCTTCGTAACCAATAGCCATGGCCTCCCCAGCGGTGAGAAAACGGCCGCGAAATGTAAAATTTGTCGTATCATTGCTGGAGATGAGCTTAGCCCGATCCCCTGCATTGCGAACCTTATAGGGACTCAGTTCAGAAATTTTAGTCTTTTTCCCTTCTGCATAACAATAATCCTCCTTTTGTAATTCCTCTTCCATGTAGTCCTGAAAGCTTTTCCACACATCTGGATCATCGCAAAGGCGTACTTCGTTGACGGAAAAACGCACAAAGGAATCAAAGGCTGTTTTGTCTTTATCCATATTCTGAAAAATGGCAGGAGCGTTTTCTTTCCCTCCCTTCCAGTTCTTCATCAAGCTTCCATCTTGATTCAACGGAAGGATCTTATATTCTGACAAATCATGGATCAAGCATTTCTTCTGCAGGTATGTGTATACAGCCTGTACATAAGGATGGGCATAAGGGGAACTACACCAATCCTGCAGACGCTTCATGTATTCTTCGTAGCCAAATTTCTTTTTTCCCCCACCATACTGCACATAGTCACCTGCTATATACTGCAGCTTATCAAATAACGGATGGGGTGCCAATCCAGAGGTCCTCGCAGAAGATTTCTCTGTACAGGGAATGATCGTATTCATTTCATCCGGCCGGAGCACCCTTGCCCGGACGAAATCCCCCCGCCCTGTCAGAGCCACTTCAATATTGACCTTTTGCGTTGTGTGGCTGATTGGGACGAGCGGCACTAACCCAGGTTCCATTTTCCCAACAAAAGCAGGATTCCCATCAAATACGGAAATGCAATGATCCAGCCATCCCATCGCTATTCATCTCCTTCTCCAAGTCATCACAGCTTTGCATTGTATTTCCAATGACAAAGGATTTAACCGTTCCCTTTCTAATAGGCCGGATCATGGGACATTCTTCCGGGCGGCAAAAGTGAATGATTCCTCTCTCTTCCATCACAGGGTGCCACAGACGAACCTGCATCATTTGATTGGAGCTTTCATCAGGATAAGTAATCCCATGTACCATCACGCCAAGGGGCATTGACGGCGAGTGGTCGTAGGCACCTTCTCCTTCACCAAAGACACAGGGTTCAATATATCCCTGACACTCCCTCGTCCCGAGAAAAATATCCCGTCGGCCGCCCCGTTCCAGCATCCGCCTGGCAATCCAGTAATGCTTATTTTCATTTCTGTCTTTTGCTAAATCTTTCCGGTAAAGATTCCATTCGAAATGAGCCTGTACCTGATATTCAACATTTGTCAAATATGTATAAATGGACAAATCATTAGTCCCATCATTGTATCGAATGGGACGAATTCCTTTGGATTCTGTTTCAACCACATGCATAATACGTACAGCATCGATCACCCAGGTAAACGTGGGCTTCCAATAGCAGCTTTCCATGATGCCTTTCAATGCCTGATATGTCGGCACTGGATAGGTATATTTTTCCCCGCCCACCCGCGTGATGGGATCGCTGAAAAGCGCATACCTTCCCCACACACGGGCTTCAATCGTATTGGGATATTTCACAATACTCCCTTCTTTCTGCAGTAAACTACATAAACATCAATAAAAACAAAAATCCATTTCCCCTTTTTTCATTCTGATTCCCTTATCCGGATCATAATATCCCTCCTGCAGAATAAGCACTTCTCCATCACAGGCACGTATGATGCCATGCTGTTTTTCCAGACACTTGCATGCTCCTTGGCTAATGCTCACGGTGTAGGGATGGAGCTTGGACAGGATGGAACGAATAGCTTTTGGTTTAGCCGACAATAAATCAGCAATCCTCATTTTCCCTTCCTCATATGGTACAATCACCGATACATTTTCATCTGGGATAGCTTTAAAATGGCTTTCTGCCAAGGAAAACGCCTGTGTCATCGTACAGGCTCCTCTCCAATTGTAATCCTCCTTTTTCCATGTCTTTTGCAGCGGGATCCTGCCTTCTTGGTAAGTACTCAGCAAATCCAAAAGACTAATTCTTTTGTGCCGGTCTTCCGGCAAGGAAATAGTATACTTCATCTTATCTGCCTGATTAAAATAAATATGATAATACTCTTGTATCATATCTGGTGATAGTAAATCTTCCTGGGGATGTTCCTTTATAATACGCTCTGTTACCTGCCTTGCATCATCAATATCAGGCAAGCGCCGGAGATCCTCTAAGGTATCATTGCAATTGATGAGGTATACATTCCGGCATGTCGACTCTCCATTGCGGTTGCATCGTCCGGCGGCCTGTGCCACACTGGGGAGCCCTGCCATGCTCCGGATCACGCAGGAGAAGCTCAAATCCACCCCCGCTTCAATGAGCTGGGTACTTACACAGACCAGTCGATCTTCCTGCTTCTTATCTGTCTTTGCCTGCCACTTTTTAATATCTTTGATTACTTGCTGCCGATGTGCTGTACATAAATTAGTAGACAAACAATACAGCTCCATATTCGGCAGCTCGATCCTTTTGATTTCCTCATACACCGCTTCCGCCGCTTTTTTCGTATTTACGATAATCAGCAGACTGCGGTTTTCATTTAGAAGCAATTGGGCAAAATCGCCAATCCCTTCTGCGGTATACCCGCCGGGAACAGTCTGAACGACCACATGAGTCCGCTTGAAATCTTTAAAATCCTGTTCATATCCCTCTGCCAAATCCATGGACTTGGCATACAGCACTGGCTGTTCCACATGCCTCAGATCCGGCTGCGTCGCCGTACACAAAATAATTGTGCATCCCAATATTTTATGGAGAAAATCAATGGCCAGATTAAACATAAAGACCATTTCTCTCGGGACCGTCTGTACTTCATCAAACAGAAGTATGGAATGCGCCATCCCAGCCATTCTTCGTACATTGCTCCTTGGCCCGGCGAAAAGCGTATTGAGCCACTGTACCATCGTGCTGACAATGCAGGGAGTTTCCTGCCACCGGGCCATTTGCATGAGAAGCTTTTTATTTTCCTCCATAGCGGCAGGATCTTCACTATCAAGCACAACATCGGAGTGATGTTCCAACACATTTTGAGATCCTAAAACTTTGCGAAAGACTTCCGCATTTTGTTCAATAATGCTTTTGTAGGGAATAAAGAAAAAGATGTGCTTTGCATTTTGTCTTTTCGCCGCATGGATCATGTAGCGAAGCCCGGTCAATGTTTTCCCACCGCCGGTAGGTACATACAGCCGATAAATCCCCGGTCCGTCAGCAACATGGTGAAGACATCCCTCGGAAATCTTCTGCCTCATTTTGTCAATCGTATAATTTACGGGTAAACGACACATGTAATCTTCGGTACAAAACTGCAGCTTTTCCCATTCTTCCTTCCGCTGCATGGCTCTTTCTTTCTCGCGCATCTGTAATTCATCCCATTCCTCCTGCCACGAGACCTCCTTCTTTTCCTTTGGATGAATTTCTACATTCATAAATGCCGACGTATCCGTCCAGTCTGCATCCACCAAAACGCTGAATAAAAACCGCTGAAGCATCCCGATGAAAAAGTGACGACGCACAGGAGTTCTTCCTTTCGGACCAAAAGCTTCATTGATCTTCTTAAACACACCCTTAATTTCTTTAACTGCAAATACGATATGCTCCTGTAACTCCTCCTCCGTACAGCAATCCTCAAAAAAAGAGTGCAGCCCCTGCTCATAGGCAGCATCATCCTGTCCCCTCCGCAGCCCATTTTGCCAGATTTCCTTTCCAAAAGGATCCACCATGTCCTTTCTACCGGAATGGTGCCAAAGGATGGCCGTTGCCGCCAACTCCACCAACAAGTACATATAAGGATTTATCGGACCTGCCTTTTCCATTGCTTCTAAGCGCTCCACCAGGTATCGAGCTCCTGCATAGGCATGGGGATACTTTTCTGGACTTCCCGATAAACGTCGTTGTACGGGCTCAGCCGCTTTTCCCATATCATGAAGCAAGCCTATCAAATAACCTACATGGCCTAAGTTTACCGCCATACAGGCAGCACAGCATAGGCGCGCCACGTTACGGCTGTGTTCCCGCAGCGATTGGACCTGCACATTTCCATCTTCATCTATCATCCTATGTGCTATTATCATAATTTCTCCCGTTATTTCTTTTTCCTTCTTTTCCCAAATCAAATTCTTATTTATTTTTATTCTACCATTTCCCCTTAGACAAGATGTGACATATTTATTTTATTGGAGATAAAAAATTTTTATAGCATATGACAGATTCCCTTAAAAGCAAGTCCAAAGGACATCTTTGCAGATGTGCTTTCAGTTAATCAGCGACTTGTTCCTCCCGGCGATTCCAGCCAACCGAGATTATTCTCTTAAACGCAATGTGAGCCTATCCCTCCTCTCGTATCGTCATCCCGAGCGCAGCCGAGGGATCTTTATTGCACTGCCGCCATATGCATATATGCGCCCTCACTCAAACGACACCTTGGTGCTTCCTTTTTCGCCTTTCCCTCACCCACGGTTTACCGGTCTGCAAAAAAGATCCCTCCACTTCGGCCCTCATGACAGGTGGAAGACGGATAGCCTCACATAGTCTTTCACACCGCTTCGTGGATCCATCCTGCGCCTTCGGCGCGGCCCTTCTCCAAGGGCCTACTCGTATCGTATATAACACCGCTAGTTCCAAAACACGCAATGTATCTCCCAGATGAAAACCCTTCCGCTCCCCCGTATCGTCATCCTGAACGGACGAAAACGCTCTATGTGTGAAACCCCCCAGCCAGAACAGGTGGGAACTGAGCCGAAGGATCTCATGCCACGCATGTGAGATGATTCCTTCGCATGTGAGATGATTCCTTCGCATGTGAGATGATTCCTTCCCTCGTATCGTAGAAGTGACTAGTGACTGTTGACTTAAATACCACCTTCGAGCATCGCCCAATAAAAAAAGCGGCGAAGCCGCTACCATATAAGCCTTCCCCTAGAGGGGAAGGCTGCGATACGAGAATACCATCCTCTAAAAAGGCGGCACATCACCCTTGTGAACCTATCCGCTCCCCAAGCACCGTCATCCCGAGCGCAGCCGAGGGATCTTTATTGCACTGCCGCCATATGCACACATGCGCCCTCACTCAAACGACACCTTGGTGCTTCCTTTTTCGCCTTTCCCTCACCCACGGTTTACCGGTCTGCAAAAAAGATCCCTCCACTTCGGCCCTCATGACAGGTGGAAGACGGATAGCCTCACATAGTCTTTCACACCGCTTCGTGGATCCATCCTGCGCCTTCGGCGCGGGCCGTTTGGCCTCACAGGAAGGCGCCTTAATGGGCAGGCTAGGCGCCTCTTTGGATTAGGCCAAACTCGGAAGTCCCTCTGCGGGACTTCCGTCTCCAAGGGGCTACTCATATCGTTGTTATGACTGGTAACCCATGACTAAAATACCACTTTCGAGCATCGCCCAATAAAAAAAGGCGGCAATAAAAAAAAGGCGGCGAAGCCGCTACGAGAGCCCTGAACCCTGAACCAAATGAAAGCAAAGCAAAAAGCACATCTTTGCAGATGTGCTTTCATGTTAATCAGCAGCTTGT
>ERZ1034691.1215-NODE-1215-length-17289-cov-73.098700_pt1 | contig 17289 bp, 18 predicted proteins | sample MGYA00520638_ERZ1034691 | MGnify/ENA primary metagenome ERZ1034691 (study PRJEB33766, sample SAMN09781763) | gut metagenome | biome: gut microbiome | host: Homo sapiens | place: Madagascar | study: EMG produced TPA metagenomics assembly of the PRJNA485056 data...
ATAATTCAATTTTCTTTCCTCCTTTTAAGAGGAAAGAGAAAAAATGTTAAGATTTGTAAACGGAAAAATAGATTTTTGTGAGCTAATATAAAAAGTTTACAAGAAGGTAATAGAGACTAAACAATATGTTGATAAACTTATAAAAAAGGAGAACATATATGAATTGTGCAAAAAGTGTAAAAATGATAGTGATTCTAGGTTGTATTGTGGTGAATTTGGTGGGATGTGGAATGAATGATACAACAGCATCATCAATGTCCACAGTAGTTTCGTCACAGGATACATCGTCAAGTTCATGCAATTCTGAAGAAAAAAATGATTTGCAAGATTTTTCCCAGACGTTAGTTGATTCGACCTCGGTATTTTTAGATCAAGATCAATATACTGTTTTTGAAAAAGCGCAGAAAATAGACTATGCACTTTGGGGACAATCAAGTAACTTAAAAGGACTGAATTTTAAAATTGAAGATGCTCCGACTTTTGTGCCTATGACGCAAAATGCGCCGACATATGTAAAACTGAACGGACATGATTATGAGGTCTATCAAAATTCTTATAAAGAGTTTGAAGAATATATGAAATCTATTTTTACAAATGATTTCTTGTCACAAGATTCAATTGAGAAAAAGTTTGTGAATTATAATGGAAAACTTGCCGTTTGTGATGACTATGATTTGGCACAAATTCCATATTTTACTGGATATGTGGGAGAATATTATCCGGATGATTTCTGCTCAGTGCGATACTATTTGAAAAATAAAACGGAAGCACAAGTAAATTTTGTAATGATTGCATACTATAATCCCAATGAAACGTATGAGGAACATGATGAGTATTCATATGATGACATGAATAAAGTCGAATATGAAATGCAGTTGGTAAAAGTTGGGGATGTGTGGAGAGTAAATAAATATCACTCGCCTGAGCTTGGATAAGCAGATAGTGAAAAGTGTTGCATATAATAGGCATTGAAAAATCCCCCCCGAAGCCTTTTCGAGAGTTGAGAAAAGACTTTGGGGGGGATATATGTTAAAAATGATGCTTTACAACTTATTGTTGATGAAGAGAGTAGAGATATTTAGGAGCGACGAGCGGTTGCGATATAATCACCGTATACGGTTTCATTGCGTGCAGTTCCCGCTTCCTCAAGAGTTCGAATGACACCACCAGCAGGATCAATGACGGAAATGCTGCTTGCAGAGGAGCAACTGCCAGTATAAGCAATCGCTGTGACAAAATGCGTCTTTTTGCCATCGCTACTGTTGAGCCGAATAATGATGGGAAGGTTATTGTCAATACTTGCTTTGACTGCACTGAATACAGTCGCCTGCACCTTACCGCCATGAGTGTATTTGCTCGTGTCGATTTTACCATTGCACTCGCTGGGAAGAGCCCAAGTATTCAGACCGTTTGCACCCCAATTTCCACAGGCAGTCAGGACTTCGTTAGGGGTGAATTCACGAGGACCATAGATATTAGCGGTATTCAACACAGCAACAAGCGAGCAACCGCTATTTCCAACAAGCTTAACAATCTCCGAATTCTTCTGTGCCCAAAGATAGTTTCTATCAGTAGGCAGAGTGATTGAATGAGATTGACCACTTGTACCGCCCGAAGAAGCGTTCAATGCGTTCAGGGTGGCACTGCCGACCATACCATCGGCAGTCAAGCCGGATGCTTTCTGAAAACTGATAACAGCGTTATAAGTGCCTGAACCTGCAAGGCCATCCACCGTACTGGCGTAATAACCTTTGTTCTTCAGGAGCTGCTGGATAGTTTTAATGTCGCTTACCAGTGCATTCCATGTACCATCGCCAACAATGCCATCTTGGGTAAGACCTTTTTTGCCCTGATACTTCTTAACAGCATTTTCAGTACCAGAGCCAAATTTGCTGTCAAAACTACCCGGAGGGCAGCACATGATATGCAGTCCATACTGCAGGTACATAACATAGTTTCCGGTACTTCCATTTTTGAGTAACATAGTAATAATCTCCTTTTTTTTAGTAGGACGTTTATGGGGCCCCTCATTTGCGTCCTTACGTAATAGAAAGAGAGAATCACAGATGTTTTGTAAACATAGAGAGATAATTTAAGATATCTGGGTCGGCCACTCAAACCAATGCCGTCAAGTCGGTGATGGATACAGACATTCATGCAATGTTACAGGACGCAGAAGATTATCTGAACGGCGAACTGCTCCGCATTACCGAAGAATGGCCCTCTGAGCGAGAACATCAAGGTGAATCGATGTTGATGCCTTATCTGAGCTATAGCAAAGAGCACAGATACTTTTATCGGATAGCTCTTGCAAACCGGAATATGCTGCCGGTTCAGAAAATATTCAAGCCTCTGTGGGAAAAACTGGTTCTCCCTAAATGCCAGATGGCAGGGATCTTGCAAAACTGTATTCCCTCGTTCTGAATGGACGCCACATTCATATCTTACGAGTTGAAATATCGTGAATATTGCCGAGACTTTTGGCTTATTCTTGTGCAATTCGTAGATTTTTCTTTGTCGTAAATGGAGCTGTTGATTTGTAATGCAAAAAGCATTACAATAATCGTGAGGTGATACCCATGGAAAAAACACAAATGCTGAATGTCCGGGTCAGTCCTATCGTCAAACAGCAAGCCGAGGATGTGCTGAAGCAGCTCGGCATCCCGATGGCAACTGCCATTGATATGTACCTGCGCCAGATTACCCTGACTGGCGGCATTCCGTTCTCGCTGTCCCTGCCGAAGGCTCCGGCTGCGCTGAACGCTGACACTATGACCGATGACCAGCTCCATGCAGCCTTGCAGGTGGGCATCAAAGAAATACAGAACGGTGATACCGTGGATGCCGCAAGCGCATTCGCACAGTTCAGGGAACAGCACAGATGAAGCAGTATGACGTGAAAATTTCCCATGCAGCCCTCAGCGATATGGAGCAGATTTACAGCTATATTGCTGACCGTCTGCTGGAGCCTGACACGGCTATGGGGCAGTATAATCGTATTGCAGAAGCCATCCAGTCGCTGGACATCCTGCCGGAACGCTGTGCGCTGGTGGAAAGCGAGCCGGAGCGCACCCAAGGGCTGCGGCAGATGCTGGTGGACAACTACTCGGTGTTCTACATCGTGGGCGAGGATGCTGTGTCGGTGGCTCGTGTGCTGTACAGTGCGTCCGACCTTGTGCGCCGTCTGCGGAGAATGAAGTGAAAGGGGTGTTTGCATGACCGCTGTGATTTATGCCCGCTATTCCAGCGACAACCAGCGCGAAGAATCCATTGAAGGCCAGATTCGTGAATGTACGGCTTATGCCGAAAAGAACGGCATCACTGTGGTCAAACACTACATTGACCGTGCTATCTCTGCCAAGACAGACAACCGCCCGGAGTTCCAGCAGATGATCAAGGACAGCGAGAAACGGTTGTTTGACATTGTGCTGGTCTGGAAACTTGACCGCTTTGCCCGGAACCGTTACGATTCTGCACATTATGAGTACCAGTTGGAGCGAAACCATGTCAAACTGGTGTCCGCTACTGAACCAATTTCAGATGGTCCAGCAGGTATTATGGTCAAAAGTATGCTCACCGGCATGGCTGAATATTATTCCGCAGAACTTTCTGAAAAGGTCGTGCGCGGCATGACCGAGAATGTTCTGAAGGGCAAATATAATGGTGGAACGATTCCCATCGGCTATACAGTGGACGAGGAGAAGTTCTTTCAAATCGACCCTTTGAAAGCTCCCTTTGTGGTAGAAGCCTTTCAGCGGTATAACGATGGCGCGACCATGAAAGAACTGATTGAACGACAGCGGAGTGACCACTAACCGCAACCAGAAGGTTACTTATAATAGTATTCAAACCTTGCTCACAAACCGCCGTTATATCGGTGAGAACCGTTTTAAGGACATTGTGATGCCGGACAGCATCCCGGTTATCATTGAGAAAGAACTGTTCGACAGTGTACAGGACAAAATTGCCAAGAACCGTCGCGCTCCTGCCCGTCACAAGGCCGAGGATGATTATCTGCTCACCACCAAGCTGTTCTGCGGAATGTGCGGTGCGATGATGTTCGAGGAGTGCGGAACGAGCCGGAATAAGAACGTCCACCACTATTATAAGTGTGCCAATGCCAAACGCACCAAGACCTGCAAGAAAAAGACCGTCCGTAAAGAGTGGCTGGAGGATTTGGTAGTCAACGAGACCATGAAGATGATTCGTGACGATGACTGCATCCAGTCTATAGTGGATGCGGTGATGATTCTTCAGGAACAGGAGAACACGGTGCTGCCTCTGCTGGAGAAGCAGATGAAAGACATTGAACGGGGCATTGAGAATCTTCTAAATGCGATTCAAGAGGGCATCCTGACCAGCTCGACCAAAGGACGCTTGGAAAAATTGGAAGCTCAGCAGAAGGAACTGGAGATCCGCATCGCGGAAGAAAAGCTGGCAAAGCCGAAGGTCAGTGCAGATTTTGTAAAATTTTGGCTCACCAACTTCCGCAAGCTCGACCCGAACGTGAAAAGCCACAGGGAGACGCTTATCAATACGTTTGTGAACGCTGTTTATCTCTATGATGAAAAAGTTTTGATTGCATTCAACTACAAAGACGGCACAAAAACCATCACTTTCGATGAAATCGCCGCCAAAGATGCCCCAGAGGGCAATGGTTCGGATTTAGGTTGCTTCGCTCCACCAAAAAGCTTCAACGTATGCAAGTACGCTGAGGTTTTTGTTTTGTAACAAGGCTAAACTCATAGAGCGGGTGGATTCGAACAGCATCGACCCGCCGAATAGTCCGGCGGGTAAAAAAGCCCCTGTGCAACAGCGACGACCGCTGCCAGCGGCAGAAACAGGGAGGAGCTGTTGGGGCTGCGGCCAGCAGGATGCGCGTGCCGCCCAAGGCACGATGCAGCCGCTGGGAGCAGCGACCCGGGCTCCTTTTCTGCGCGGCTCGCGCAATCCACCCGCACACATATTGCATCTGTCTCTGACCTGTGATACCATACAGGTAACTGAAACAACACAGACGGAGGACTTTTTCCATGATCTACGATACCCTGAACAACCTGCCCAACTATCTGGGCGTAAGCGACAATCTGGACACCGTGATCGAGTACATCATGGCGCGGGATATCACCACCCTGCCTGCCGGGCGCACCCGCATTGATGGAGACAAGGCGGTGGTCACGGTGAGCACTGTCACGCCCCAGACGTCCGACAAGGCACTGTTCCAGCGCCACGACAATCACATTACGCTGGAGACTGACTTGGACGGCAGTGAGCTGTTTGAGGTAAGCCTTGCGGAGCTGACGCCCACCAAGCCCACCGATGAAGCCGCCGACACCACCGTAGGCACCGCCGGTACCAGCATTGCCGGGATGCTGTGCGAGGGACGCTTTGCCCTGTATCTGGCCGGGGAACCGTATAAATCCGGTCTGAAGGCGCAGGGCTGCGGCAAGCTGAAAAAAGCCGTGTTCAGCATTGAGCTGGACCCGGACGAGGAAGAAACGGAAGAATAACTGAAAGGAGACTTTCTGTATGGGATTTTTTGCTGTACTGGCTGCAAGCCTGTTTGCCGTGTTTCTCTTTACTGTATTCGGCGGCTATTCGCTGCTGCTCTGGTGTCAGCAGTCCCTGTGGATGGTCGTTCCTCCCGCGCTGGTGCTGGCCGTTCTGGTCTGGACATTTTTGAAAATGGACGATAAGATCACCGCCCTGCAAAAGCGGGTGGACGAGCTGGAAGCCGCACAAAAAAGCACAGAGAAGCTTGAAAAATAATACAGCGCCGCCCTTCGCAGAAAAAACTCTCTGCAAAGGACGGCGCTGCTTTTTGTGAACGCTTTCACGTTAGTCTGCCGGTGGCTACAGATTTAGCAGGACATTCACCCGGAAGAGGTGTTCCTCTGTCTCCAAGTGCAGATTGCCGTTATATTTGTGCACCACCGTCTCGGCGGATACCAGCCCGATGCCGGTGCCCTCGTGCTTGGTGGAGCGCAAGACGCCCTGCTGTTTTTTCAGCATGCCGTCGTAACGGTTCTCCACCACAAGCCCCAGCATGGCGGGACTGAGCATCTGCGCCATCACCTGCACCCGGCGCTGCTCCGGCGGCAGCTTCTGGCTGGCGTGCAGGGCGTTTTCCAGCAGATTGCCTAGAATGGTGCACAGGTCGGCCTCCGGCATGGGCAGCTGCCGGGGCAGTGCCAGCTTCCACTCCACAGGAACGCTCTGCTGCCCGGCTGCATGGTCGTAATATCCGGCCAGCGCATCCACGGCGGCGTTGGCGCACAGGCTGGGACGGTGCTCGCTGAGCTCGCTTTCGTACTGGTGCAGATAGCTTTTCAGCTCCTCCAGCTGCCCGGTCTCGGTCAGTCCGGCAATCACATGCAGGTGCTGCCGGAAGTCGTGCCGCAGACGGCGGGTGTTGTCCAGATAGGTCTGTAACTCCATGTACCGGCGGGATTCCATGGCCAGCAGCTGGTTTTCCCGGTCCAGCCGGGCGTTGCGGGTGAACTCCCGGGCAACGCGGTACATCTCGTACAGCAGCAGAAAGATGCCGAACAGCGAGATGGACACCGCCAGCACCGAGATGATCTTCAGTCGCCCGACCAGCACCACGGCGGGGTTCAGCGGCATACAGTATACCAGAAAAACGGCATAGAGGGCGGGCAGCGGCCACGCAGACTGCCAGAAGGCTTCACCGCTGTACTCCCGCAGCAGCCACCGGCCCCACTGCACGGCAGTGAACCAGAACAGCACGGTGAGTACCGCTGCCAAGCCCAGCCGCAGCAGCGCCGTGGAGGCAAGGCAGACTGTCCGTGGGTTGGAGATCTCGGCCTGGGCGTTGAGTACCGTCGACAGCAGGGAACACACCGCCATCATCACGGCAGAGATGGAAAACAGAAACGCGGTCTGGCTTACGGTCACTTCCGGCGTTACCCGCCAGCGCAGCAGCCAGAAGGAAACCAGCACGATGGCGGGCAGGAGAGAATTGCTGCTCAGCCCGAACACGGCGCAGAGTGCGGCGCATCCGAAGCACAGCAGGGTGATGCACCCAGCGGCGATGCAGGCAGTGCGCCTGGGGGTGCGCAGCTTTTCCCACAGGGATGCCAGACACAGAAACGCGCTGGGGTACAGCAGTGCAAAATCCAGAAAATAACGGCCGAACAGGGCAAGATCCATGGCGACTGCTCCTTTCCTCAGTGCAGATCCTGCCGCATGTGGCGGAACTGGTATTGTGTAAAGCGGGCAAGCAGGGTGCATTTATCCTTTTGCCGTACCGGCAGGCGGGTGCCGTCCAGAATCTCGATACAGTCCTCCCCGAACCGCAGCACCTTGTCCATGTTGATGATAACGCCCCGGTTGCAGCTCATAAAGTTTTCCAGAGCAGTAAGCTTTTCTTCGATCTGCGCAAAACTGCACATGGCGCGGTACTCGCCCTCCTCAGTGGTGATAAGGACGTAGTGGTTCCGGGCAATGGCATACAGCACCTTGCGCAGCGGCAGCTGAATGCTCTGGCGGGCAATGCGGATCTCCAGCTCCGGCTCCTGACAGCGCAGCGCCCGCCGCAGCTCGGCGGCAAGGCGCACGAATTTTTCCTCCTGATAGGGTTTGAGCAGGTAATCGAAGGGGTGCACCGGAAAGGCGTCCCATACATATTCCGGGGAGGAGGTCACGAATACGATCAGCACCTCCGGGTCGGCCTGCCGCAGTCGGCGGGCGGTCTCGATGCCGTTGGTGCCCGCCATGCAGATATCCAGAAACACCACGGCGTATAAGCCGGGCTCTGCTGCGGCGCGGAGAAAATCATCCCCGCAGGCAAACCATGTGCACTCGGCTTCGGGCAGCTGCTGTTGCAGCAACTCCTCCAGCCGCTGGGCGTCCGGGGTCTGATCCTCTACGATGGCGATTGGCAGTGCCATCCATACACCCTCTTTCTCCATTCATTGTTCCTTTATTATAGCATACTGCGCCGGGAAGGGTATCTGCTTTTTTGCACAAAATGCTCCATTTTGCGCGCCGAGCGCCGCCCTGCGCACCCGCAGTGGGCGACTGCCAAAAAGTTTTGGTTGACAGACGGGGCGAATCATGTTATTCTTTTGTTGATTTTGAGAGACGCCGCCTTGCAGAGTCTTTTCAAAGCAATTTACTCGGGACCGCCCAAACGGGGCTAAGGCCATACGGACAGCCGGGTCCACTGCCGACCGGCGGCGCAAGCTGCCATTATTGATTGAGTTTGAAGCTCAAATTTTATAAGTTGGTTCCTTTACAACCATGAAATTGCGCAGCCTATGCGCAGACTTGTGAAACGGTCAATAAGAGTAGTAAAAGTGTAGTTGCTATATAGACTCTCATCACCCCGTCTTTTTGGATCGCGAATAACGCGCAGCACCGGCACTTACGGCTGGGTGCTTTATCAGCGCGGAAAAAGCTGCTCCAAGCGCAGGTCTGCACATTTGTGCAGTGTCTGCGCTTTTTTGTTGTGCAAAAGAGAAACAGGGACGGAGGAAAAGATGAACGAAAACAAAGCGCGTTCCCGGCTGGATCAGCGCCGTGCGCCCATTTACGAGGCGCTGGAGCGGTTCCGGCAGATGCGGGTGGTGCCCTTTGACGTGCCCGGCCACAAGCGAGGCCGCGGCAACCCGGAGCTGACCGCTTTTCTGGGTCAGCAGTGCGTGGGCGTGGACGTGAACAGTATGAAGCCGCTGGATAACCTTTGCCACCCGGTATCGGTCATCCGGGAAGCCGAGGAGCTTGCCGCCGATGCTTTTGGCGCAGCACACGCCTTTTTGATGGTGGGCGGCACCACCAGCAGCGTGCAGAGCATGGTGCTTACCGCCTGCAAGCGGGGCGATGAGATCATTCTGCCCCGCAACGTGCACCGCAGCGTGCTGAACGCGCTGGTGCTGTGCGGCGCGGTGCCGGTGTATGTGAACCCGGAGGTGGATAAGCGCCTGGGCATCTCGCTGGGCATGAAGCGGGAGCAGGTGGCCAAGGCCATCAAGGAGCACCCCAACGCTGTGGCTGTGCTGGTGAATAACCCCACCTACTACGGCATCTGCTCCGACCTGCGTGCCATCGTAAAAATGGCGCACGACGCCGGCATGCTCTGCCTTGCGGACGAAGCCCACGGCACCCACTTCTACTTTGGCGGCGGTCTGCCGGTTTCTGCCATGGCGGCAGGCGCGGATATGGCCTCGGTCTCCATGCACAAGAGCGGCGGCAGCCTGACCCAGTCCAGCCTGCTGCTCATCGGTCCTAACGTGCATCCAGGCTATGTGCGTCAGATCATCAACCTGACCCAGACCACCTCCGGCAGCTATCTGCTGATGTCCAGCCTGGATATCTCCCGCCGTAATCTGGCGCTGCGGGGACGGCAGGTGTTCCATCAAGTGGCAGACATTGCCGAGTATGCCCGCGAGGAGATCAACGCCGTAGGCGGCTACTACGCCTTTGGCAAGGAACTGTGCAACGGCGATTCCGTTTTTGACTTTGACACTACCAAGCTCAGCGTCCATACGCTGGATATTGGTCTTGCAGGCATCGAGGTCTACGACATCCTGCGCGATGAGTACGATATTCAGATCGAGTTCGGCGATATCGGCAACATCCTTGCCTACCTGTCCATCGGTGACCGCCCGCAGGAGGTGGAGCGTCTGGTCAGTGCACTGGCGGAGATCAAGCGCCGCTACCGCACCGACGGCTCGGGGCTGCTGAGTCAGGAATACATCGACCCTGTGGTGGCTGCCAGCCCGCAGGAGGCCTTCTACGCCCCCAAAAAGAGCCTGCCCCTGCGGGAGACCGAGGGCATGGTGTGCAGCGAGTTCGTCATGTGCTATCCCCCGGGTATCCCCATCCTTGCACCCGGCGAGCGCATCACCAAGGAGATTTTGAACTACATCGAGTACGCCAAGGCCAAGGGCTGCAGCATGACCGGCCCGGAGGACCCCGAAATTTTGCACCTGAATGTTCTGGCATAAGGAGGGAAAGAGATGGAATTTTGGTTTTCAGAGTTTCACACCCCGGATGTGAAGCACAGCATTCGTGTGAACAAGCAGCTCTACTCCAAGCAGAGCGATTATCAGCGCATTGATATCTTTGAGACCCCGGAGTTCGGCCGGGTGCTCACGCTGGACGGCAACGTGATGCTGACCGAGCGCGACGAGTTCATCTACGATGAAATGATCGTCCATGTGCCCATGGCGGTGCATAAGGAGGCCAAGGATATTCTGGTCATCGGAGCCGGAGACGGCGGCGTGGTGCGGGAGTTGACCCGCTACGACCGTGTGGAGCGCATCGACCTTGTGGAGATGGACCCGCAGGTGGTGGAGGCTTGCCGCGCCTATCTGCCCGGCAATGCCTGCCGTATGGATGACCGCCGGGTGCATATCTATTTTGAGAATGCCCTGAAGTATATCCGCCGCTGCGAGGAGGAATACGACCTTATCATCGTGGACTCCTCCGACCCCTTCGGCCCCTCTGAGGGTCTGTTCACCCGCGAGTTCTACGGCAGCTGCTTCAACGCCCTGAAAGAGGACGGCATCATGGTCAACCAGCAGGGCAGCCCCTTCTACGCCGAGGACGCCAGCGCCATGCAGCGCAGCCACAAGCGCATTGCATCCACCTTCCCCATCAGCCGGGTGTATCAGGCACATATCCCTACCTTTGCGGCGGGCTATTGGCTGTTCGGCTTTGCAAGCAAAAAATACCATCCCATTGATGATCTGGACGCAGAAGCGTGGAAGGCGCTGAATATGCGCACCCGCTACTATACCACCAAACTGCATATCGGAGCATTCTACCTGCCGGCTTTTCTGGAGGAGATGCTGCGGGAAGTGGAGGAACACTGATGCACCCCAACGTTGAGACCTTTATCGGCTGCGACAGCAGCTACCGCGCCGCCAGCATCGTGCTGTACGGTGCGCCTTACGATTCCACCACCAGCTACCGCCCCGGCGCACGGTTCGGCCCGGCGGCCATCCGGCACGAGAGCTACGGTCTGGAGACTTACAGCCCTTACCAGAACGCCGACCTGACCGATTTTGACGTGTTCGACAGCGGCGATCTGGAACTGTGCTTCGGCTCCAGTGAGCTGGCACTGGCCGATATCGAGGCCCGGGCAGAGGAGATCTTGAAGGACGGCAAATTCCCGCTGCTGCTGGGCGGCGAGCATCTGGTCACACTGGGTGCCGTGCGGGCTGCGGTGAAGAAATACCCCGACCTGCACATCGTCCACTTCGATGCCCACGCCGACCTGCGGGACGACTATCTGGGCGCGAAGCTCAGCCACGCTTGTGTGCTGCGCCGCTGCCACGAGCTGGTAGGGGATGGCCGCATCCATCAGTTCTGCATCCGCAGCGGCGACCGGACAGAGTTTGAGTTTGCTGCCCAGCACACCGAGATGCACAAGTTCGATTTTACCGGTCTTGCCGAGCTGACCGCACAGCTGTGCGAGAGCAAGGTGCCGGTGTACCTGACCATTGATCTGGACTGCCTTGACCCCTCCTGCTTCCCGGGTACCGGTACCCCGGAGGCTGGCGGCGTAAGCTTTTTGCAGCTGCTGGAGGCTATCCGCACTGTGACCAAGGCCAACATCATCGGCGCAGACCTGAACGAGCTGGCCCCCACGCTGGACACCACCGGCGTTTCCACCGCCACCGCCTGCAAGGTGCTGCGCGAGACCCTGATCGCGCTGGACAAGGGCTGGCCGGGCTTTCAGGTATAAATACGAACCTACCATTTTACAGATAAAGGAGTAACCGACATGAGCAAAGTTCTGATCATCGGCTGCGGCGGCGTGGCCTCCGTTGCCATCCATAAGTGCTGCCAGGTGCCCGAGGTGTTCACCGAGATCTGCATCGCCAGCCGTACCAAGGCAAAGTGCGATAAGCTGGCTGCCAAGCTGGCTCCCACCACCGCCACCAAGATCACCACCGCACAGGTGGATGCAGATAAGGTGGAAGAGGTCATCGCTCTGATCAAGGCTTACCAGCCCGACCTCGTGATGAACATCGCCCTGCCTTATCAGGATCTGACCATCATGGACGCCTGCCTTGCCTGCGGCGTCAACTACATGGACACCGCCAACTACGAGCCCGAGAACACCGACGATCCGGAGTGGCGCGCCATCTATGAAAAGCGCTGCAAGGAGGCCGGCTTCTCTGCCTACTTTGATTACAGCTGGCAGTGGGCCTACGCCAAAAAATTCGAGGAAGCCGGTCTGACCGCCCTGCTGGGCAGCGGCTTCGACCCGGGTGTGACCCAGGCATACTGCGCCTACGCAAAAAAGCACGAGTTCGATACCATTGATACGATCGATATTCTGGACTGCAACGGCGGCGACCACGGCTATGCCTTTGCCACCAACTTCAACCCGGAGATCAACCTGCGCGAGGTGTCCGCCCCCGGCAGCTACTGGGAGAACGGCCACTGGGTGGAGATCCCGGCCATGAGCATCAAGCGGGAGTACAACTTCGATCAGGTGGGCGACAAGGATATGTACCTGCTGCACCACGAGGAGATCGAGTCTCTTGCCAAGAACATCCCGGAGGCAAAGCGCATCCGCTTCTTCATGACCTTTGGCCAGAGCTATCTGGACCACATGCGCTGTCTGGAGGACGTGGGCATGCTGTCCACCACCCCTGTCAACTTCAACGGACAGGAGATCGTGCCCATCCAGTTCCTCAAGGCACTGCTGCCGGACCCTGCCAGCCTTGGCCCCCGTACCAAGGGCAAGACCAATATCGGCTGCATCTTTACCGGCAAAAAGGACGGCAAGGACAAGACCTACTACATCTACAACGTCTGCGACCATCAGGAGTGCTACAAGGAAGTGGGCTCTCAGGCCATCAGCTACACCACCGGCGTGCCGGCTATGTGCGGCGCCCTGATGCTGCTCACCGGCAAGTGGACCACCAAGGGCGTGCACACTGTCGAGGAGTTTGATCCCGATCCGTATCTGGATGCACTGGATAAGTACGGCCTGCCCCGCTCCGAGAGCCATAACCCGGCTCTGGTGGACTGATGCGGGTGCGCGACAGCCGCCCGCCCTTTGCGGGGCTGGCAAACCTGTCCGAGGAGCAGCTGCACCGCCTGCCCACCCCCTGCTATCTGCTGGACGAAGCCCAGCTGCGCCGCAACGGTGAGATCCTGCAGGGTGTGCAGCAGCGCACCGGCTGCCGCATCCTGCTGGCGCAGAAGGCTTTTTCCAACTTCAACGTCTACCCGGTGCTGGCACCCTATCTGGCTGGTACCGAGGCCAGCGGCCTGTACGAGAGTCGCTTGGGCAGGGAAGAACTGCCGGAGAAGGAGAACCATGTGTTCTGCGCGGCCTACCGGGCAGACGAGTTTGAGGAATTGCTGCAATACGCCGACCATATCGTGTTCAACTCGCCCAGCCAGCTGGCAAAGTTCGGCCCGGCGGCAAAGGCAGCGGGCAAAAGCATCGGTCTGCGCATCAACCCGGAGTGCTCCACGCAGGAGGGTCATGAAATTTACGACCCCTGCGCACCCGGCAGCCGTCTGGGCACCACCCGTGCTCAGTGGGACGCCGCTGTGGCAGCGCACCCGGAGCTGCCCGCCCTGCTGGACGGTCTGCACTTCCATACCCTGTGCGAGCAGGACGCCGATGCGCTGGCGGTAACGCTGGCCGCAGTGGAGAAAAAGTTTGCAGACCTGTTGCCCAAGATGAAATGGCTCAACTTCGGCGGGGGACACCACATCACCCGCCCGGGTTATGCCCTTGACACGCTGGAAAACTGCATCCTTTCGGTGCGGCAGAAGTACGGCGTACAGGTGTATCTGGAGCCCGGCGAGGCTTGGGCGCTGAACGCGGGATATCTCGTCACTACCGTGCTGGACACCCTGCGCAACGGGGATACCAGCCTTGCCATTCTGGATATGTCCGCAGCCTGCCACACCCCGGATGTCATCGAGATGCCCTACCGCCCGCCGCTGCTGGACGCCGGCGAGGCAGGGGAGAAGGCGCACACCGTCCGACTGGGCGGCCCCACCTGCCTTGCGGGGGATATCATCGGAGATTACAGCTTTGACGCCCCCCTTGCCGAGGGCGATAAGCTCATTTTCGGCGATATGGCCATCTACACCACCTGCAAGAACAACACCTTCAACGGGATGCCCCTGCCGCCCATCTGGCTGCTGGGCGCAGACGGCAATTGCAGAGAACTGGTGCACTTTGGCTATCAGGACTTCAAAATGCGTCTGGGCGCAAAATAAAATGAATAACAGAAGGGTCATCGACTGTGCCGGTGACCCTTCTGTTATTTCTGCCCGATGACGCGATTGACAAAATTTCGGCAGAAACATATAATTGAACTTATAAGAAAACTATCGCCACAGAACCGACAAAAGAGGAGAAACAGCGCGTGCGCACATTGTCTGAGATCATTGTCAAGCGGGATTATTCCCGAAAAACTCCGTCCTCCGTTTTTTATAAGGACAGCCCCTTCTGGCAAAGACTGATCTGCATCTGCTATGTGGGGTTTATTGTACTGGCGGGACTTGGCGACTGGAAGACTATGCAGAGTATTTTGGGTGGTCTGCCTAAGATCATTACTGCGGGTGTTATCGGTATGGCAATTGTCTATGGCCTCATATATCCAGAGATGGAACGTGTAAAAAAGGTGTTCTGGCCTACACTGGTCTATATGTCCCTGGTCGTGATGCTGTTTTTGTGGTCCATTGTCATCTGGCTGATGGACTTCAGCGCGGTCTCCACGATGATCCGGGCCTGCTCCAAGCTGATGTTCCAGAGCATTTCGATCCTTGCAGCGGTGAGCGGAGTATTCCTGCTGGGTTCAAAAACCATTGATCTGTTTGCCATTGCGGTGTGTCTGGCAAATGCGGGTATCATGGTTTTGGAGATTCCTGCCTTTGGCCTTTCGGCAAGCATCCAATCACTTATGCGGTGTCTGCTCACCTTTGGCGAAGCAGAGGGATATGCCCGCAATCTGGAAATACACGACCTCACTTTTGTGTTTGGCCAGTTGGTGCTTTATTATGCAGCGTTTGCCCCGCATGACACAAAACAGGAAAAGCGCCGCCGCTGGCGGATGCTTGTGGCCTGTACATTTTTCTTTTTTGTAGGCATGAAGCGTATCGCCATTCCGGCAGTGGTGCTGTTTATTTTTGTGGCGCTGATCGTCCGCTGTTTCAAGGACAAAAAGAAGCTGCTCATCCTGTGGGGTGTTGCATGGGTCGTGTTTTTCTTTCTGTATATTTACGCAGTTCGCAGTGGCCTTGTTTCAAAGCTGCTGCATATAACGGGTATTGACATGATGGGGCGTGACTACCTGTGGAGTCTTGCTAATGATTACTACGATTTATCCATTACCTACGTTGGCCACGGCTTTGAGTATGTGGACACTATTGTCACCGAATGGTACAATTCAGGCATTATTAACCATCCTTATCCCTTCCATAACGACATTTTAAAAGTATTTGTGGAAATGGGTTTTCCGGGCTTTGTGTTCTGGGCCGGTATCCAGTATATCATTACGCCGATCTTCTGGATACATTATGCGGATGAAGATACCGCACTGCTGTACTTGAGCAATCTCAGCTACATGACGATGACATATCTTACAGATAACACATCCTTTTCTTTCTGGTGCACGATGACGCTGCGGCTACTGCCGCTGGCCTATTCGGTGCAGCGGCGCAAGCCGCCCAAGCCGCAGGTCTGGAAGCCGAAAGATAAGAAAGAAATGCAGGACCGTATCCGCATCATGATGCAGGAAACATAAAAGCAAAAGGTGTTATAGGGTTGAACGATTGGGGCAGAAGTGCTTATGTACTTCTGCCCCAATAAAATTATACAGGTGCTGAAGCGCAACAGCCAATATGCAGGTGAAAAACAGAACGCCCCAGAAGTAGAAGATGCCAAAAGGACGAGCGTTTGTTATATAGTAGTTCTTCATGACATCAAGAACCACAAACTGAAACAGATATAGGAACGGAGCATAAGGGTTCATTGCGCTTATAATTCGATTGCCGACTTTGAATTTATCCAGCAGCCAGATCAAAAGCAGACCAAACGGAAAGATCATAAGGTTGTGGAAAATCAGATCCGGTAAGCTTTTTTCAGGCACAGTCAGGCCAAAAAATGAAAAAATCAGTTCTGCCGCAACGATCAGTGGTAAGGCGTATTTCTTTTTTAAAAAACTGGCAAGAATGTCTGCATACTCATAAATGAATACACCAAAGGGAAAAGCCAGTTCACTGATGTAATAAACTCTATGATTTAAGCCTGTAACAGCATCAAAGGCGCAGAGGAGCGCAGTGATAATGAATATAACGCCGGAAAGAAATGCAACACGCCGAAATTTATTTTTCGGGAAAATGCGGTAGGAAATATAGAAAACCAGATATAGTGCAATCAATGTGGGCATATACCAGTTGACCAGCTGAAAAATCTGATGCTCGCCGAGCATCGTGTTCCGAATAAGTGTGCTTACAACGCTTGAAAACAGAGTAATCCATAGCAGATTGACAATTTTTTTCCAAAAGTTGTGCAGATAGTTCGGTTTGGATGCAACGGAGCAAGCCAGCCCAAAGCCGGATGAGATGAAGAAATACCCCACACCGAGTGTGGAAATCTTGCTTAACGGCAGCAGGATGCGTGGCATAGGAGAAAACGGATTCGTACAATGAGAAAAGATGATCAGAACTGCAAAAATAAAGCGTAACTCGTGCAGACGGTTCATCGTCTTTTTGATATCTGTGCCGGTTGGACAGAACCGGATGTTCAAAAGACAAAGTGCTGCTAAAAAGAGGTAGAGCAAAATATAGGGCATGCAAGGCCTCCTTGTGTTCGGAATTCTGTGGACTAAAAAAGCGTGTACAAATTTATCTTATCATAAGCTGTTTGGTATGGCAAGCGGATAACAAAAAGGGGCTACTGCATCTTTTTTGACTGATATGTACCCCCTACTGGACACCTGGTATGATCAGAGAAAAGATTATTTATATTTTGCGTTTGTCGCTCTCTGCGGAGTGCGACAGACGCATTTTTCACGAAAGGGGTCGTTAAGGTAAACGGCAGATAAAACAAAAAAAGCACCACACGTTTCTGTGTAGTGCTTTGGTTCTGGTGGAGAATACCGGGCCGATTCTGATCACGGTGACCCTCTTGCAGTCCATGCACGGCGCTCTCCTGGGTGAGCTAAACCCTCACTCGTTTGGCAGCAACAAAAAAGCACCACACATTTCTGTGCAGTGCTTTTTCCTTCTGGTGGAGATTACCGGGATCGAACCGGTGACCTCTTGCATGCCATGCAAGCG
>ERZ1034691.1218-NODE-1218-length-17206-cov-35.612093_pt1 | contig 17206 bp, 14 predicted proteins | sample MGYA00520638_ERZ1034691 | MGnify/ENA primary metagenome ERZ1034691 (study PRJEB33766, sample SAMN09781763) | gut metagenome | biome: gut microbiome | host: Homo sapiens | place: Madagascar | study: EMG produced TPA metagenomics assembly of the PRJNA485056 data...
AGCCGCCGGAGCGGTGCTTAAGCCGTCAGGCGGGAATTGTGCGGTGTTGCCTTAACAATTACTGGGTAACCGGTGCGGTGATGCCAGCAACAGCATCGTCAATCAGGGCCTGGGTGTCCTTGCCATCGGGGTTGCCGTTGACGCAGATCTGGCCGAGGGTTTCAGCAGAAGCCCAGTAGTTGCCGCCGACGCGCTGCAGGTTAGCGTACTCAGACTGAGCAACAACAGCGGTCAGAGCCGGAGAAGAAGCGGCTGCCAGAGCGTTGATGTTGGAGGGGCCCTGTGCACGCTGCTGGAAGCGGAGGATCTCGTTTTCTTCGTTGGTAACGTAGTCAGCCAGCAGCATGGCAGCGCCAACGTTAGAGCTGTGGGGGTTGACGCCAATCAGTTTGAAGCCGGAGAAGGAAGCCATCTGGACCTGCTCGCCGTTCAGGGTGTAGGTGGGCAGCTTGCAGGCGGCGTAGTTGTCGCCCCAAACTTCAGCAGCGTCGTTTGCACGCCAAGTGCCGTTGACGCCGGCAACCAGGGTGCCGTCCTTCAGCTTACCGGTGAACTCTTCGTCCTTCAGGGCGATGAAGCCGGGGTTCTTGCAGATATCGATGACAGCCTGGGTAACGTCAGCGCCCGGAGCTTCGCTCCAGTTGCAGACGGTGTTCACGCCGTCATCAGCCAGGCCCAGGTTCAGGCCGGCGCCGGCATAGAAGCTGTACAGGTACCAGCCGTTAGCAACGTCCATAGAGACTTTCTTGCCTGCGGCGGCTGCCTTATCCAGCATCGTGTCAAGGCTCTTGACGTCATCCTCGGTGAAGAAGGATTTATCATAGAACATGAAGTAGCCGTTATCAGCGGTCAGGGGGTAAGCATACAGCTTGCCGTTCACGGTTGCAGCGTCAACAGAAGCCGGGGTATTGCGGCTCTTGACGTCGTCAGCGTTCAGCTGAACTTCCTGCAGGGCGCCTGCCTGAACCAGCTCGTTCAGCTGGTCATCGGCAAAAGCGTAAACGTCAGCAGCGGCGGTGGGGTCGGTCAGGACGGTATCCTTGGCTGTGGACTCGGACTGAGTGCCCAGGTTGATGGTGATCTTGCCGCCGTAATTGCCGTATTCTTTGATAAAGTTATCAGCGATGGTGCGCAGCAGTTCCTGGTCTTCCTCGGCGCCCCACATGGTCAGGGTAACGTCGTTGGCGAAAGCAGCGGCTGCAGCCTGCTGCAGAACGTCACCATCGTCAGCTGCGGTGCTGTCGGTGGAGGCGGCTTCGCTGGAAGCTGCAGTGCTGGTGGACTCTGCAGCGGAAGAGGCAGTTGCGGTGCTGCCGCATGCTGCCAGGGACAGTGCCATCAAGGCAGCTGTTGCAAGTGCGAGTTGCTTTTTCATAATCATTCTCCTTCATCTGCTATATCACAAGCTTCTCAAGGTTGCGCATCATCGTTGCGCAGCTTTGTTTCACAACTTAAGAATACACGATTCTATTTTCAGTGTCAATGTTCATAACTAACATGTTTTGCCATGTTTTCTTGTGCATTTTTCACAGCCTGTTACACTTTTGTAACAATGTCGAATTTTGTATGCGCAACGCTGCGCAACTTTAGTACAGGCTTTTAAACAACAATCAGCCTTTCCTGGTGCACATGCTGTGCGCGCAGAAAAGGCTGTATCAATCATCATATTTTACAATATTGGTAATATTGTCTATTTTGTGGACTCGCGCAAAATCACCTGATATCCCTGCATCTGGCGCAATGCGATTTGCTTGCCCGCCAAAATATCCAGCAGCATCCGGCATGCCGTGGCGCCCAGGCGCTCGCCGTCAAACTGAGCGGCCGAGATCTGCGGGGTTGAGCTGGTCAGCAGCTCACTATCATAAAAACTGGCCAGTTTCACCTGTTCCGGTACCTTGATGTGCCGGGCGCGCAGCTCCTGCAGCATCGCGGCTGCCATGCTGTCGTCCGCGCAGAGCAGGCATTCGGGCTTTTGCTCCAGCGCACCTTCCAATGCATCGATCCGCTGTTCGCTGGTTTCAATGCCGGTCCAAATCAATTTCTGGTCCACCTGCACCCCACAGTCGGAAAATCCGCGCAGGTAGCCGCGCAGCCGGTCCGCGTTGACGGTATAGTCGGTGCAGCCGCCCATATAGGCAATGCGGCGCATGCCCAGCTGCAGCAGCAGGCGGGTCATCTCGGCGGACGCTCCTACCTGGTCGTTATCCACCTGGGGCACCTTATCGTCATCCACGCGGCCAATGGCCACAAAAGGCACATTGTGGCGCTGCAAAGTCTGCACACATTCATCGTGCAGCATCGTACGGGACAAAATCACGCCATCCACCTTGTGGGATTCCAGCTGGCGTTCCAGCTGGCCAACATCGGTTTCTCCCGCATAGCACAGCAGCAGGTCATACCCGCGCTGGGCCGCCATGTTCCACACGCCACCCATGCACTTGCGCAGGAACGGCAAGTCCAGCCGCATAAAATGCTTGGGGATCACCAGCGCAAGGTTGTTGGTTGGGCCCTGCTGCGCAGTGCGCAGCGGCGCAGCGGCATCCTGGCGGCCCTTGCCGATATAATCGAACACACGCGCGCGGGTAGCCTCGCTCACGCGGCCCTTGCCAGATATTGCACGGGATACCGTTGTTTTTGATATATTCAATGCCTCCGCCACTTCCGCGATGGTCACTTCATCACGCTTACCTGCCATTCAGCACCCTCCTTTTTCAATGTTGCGCAGGCGTTGCGCACTAATAACAGCATATGTGTTTGTTGTACATTTGTCAATCTGCAAACAGCACAAAAAAAGCCTGCCAGATTTGGCAGGCTTGCCGCGCAGTACAGCCGTTCCAAGCATAGACGTATGTCCGCCGCCCGGAATCTCTCCCGAAATTTTTCGTGTATTAAAAATTCTGTTGGGAGCATAGGGGCGCACATTGTGCGCCCCACGCCTTGACATAGCAACGCATATTTATGTCATGCACATGGCAAACGTCCGTGGGCGAACACTGTTCACCCTTACGGAGCATCTTTGTTTTCCTGACGTTTTCGATCGGTGTTGTGCTGCTTATTTTTTCTGCGGTTCGCCGTTGGCAATATCGCGCACAACCTCACCCGCAATGATCAGCCCCGCGGCGGCGGGCACAAAGGCGTTGCTGCCGGGAACCTGGCGGCGCTGGGTACATTTGCGGGCCGTGTCGGGCGGGCAGATGCAATGGGTGCGGCAGCTGATGGTCATATCATCAATGGGGGTCAGTGCAGGCTCTTTGGAGTATACCACCTTCAGGTGCTTGACCCCGCGCTTGCGCAGCTCAGCGCGCATTACGCGGGCCAGCGGGCAGACGGAGGTATCGTAAATATCCGCAACTTCCAGGGCGGAAGCATCCAGCTTGTTGCCCGCGCCCATGCAGCTGATGATGGGCGTGCCCGTTGCCTGCGCCTGCATGACCAGTTCCAGCTTGCCCTTTACCGTGTCGATGGCATCGACTACATAGTCGTACTGGCTGAAATCGAACTGGTCGGCGGTGTCTGGCATGTAGAACGTCTTGTAGGTGTTCACCACGGCGTCCGGGTTGATATCATGGATGCGCTCTTCCGCCACATCCACCTTGTATTTGCCCACCGTTTTGCGGGTGGCCAGGATCTGGCGGTTCAGGTTGGTCAGGCAGACCTTGTCGTCATCAATCAGGTCCAGCGTGCCAATACCGCTGCGTGCCAGTGCTTCCACCGTATAGCCTCCAACACCGCCAACGCCAAACACAGCCACACGGGCGTTGTACAGGCGCTCCATTGCCTCCTTGCCAAACAACAACTGCGTTCTTGAAAACTGATTCAGCATACTGCCTGCTCCCCCACGGTTTTGTAAATTAACAAACAAATGGGCGGGTTCGCGCCCGCCCAACCTATCAAATCGGTAGTCTTTTCAAATTATAAAGCGCAGCGCACAAAAAGTCAAGGGGAAGCCCTGCGCAGAGCTTCCCCCTGACATATGTTTTGCATTTTACAGCTCGCTGCCGTTTGTGGCGATCACATGGGCGTACCACGCAGCGGAATCCTTGGGGATGCGTTCCATGGTGCGGTAGTCCACATAAATCAGCCCAAAGCGCTTGCTGTAGCCTTCGGCCCACTCATAGTTATCCATGATCGACCAGTAGGTATAACCGATCAGCGGGTAGCCCTCCTGCAAGGCGCGGCGGGCGGCCAGCAGGTGGCGGTGCACATAATCAATACGCTGCGGGTCGTGCACTTTACCGTCCAGCATCACAAAATCTGTGTTGGCCATGCCGTTCTCGGTAATCAGGATGGGCCGGCCATACCGCTGGTTCAAAAAGCGGATGGCCCAATAGATGCAGTCCGGCGTGATGGGCCATTCCATCGGAGTGCGCGGGCTGCCCTGCCAGGTGTTGGCGGTATACTCGCTGCCCGGCTGCTGGGCCGCGCAGACATTGTAGACGTTAAAGCCCAGATAATCCAGCGGCTGGTGCAGCAGCTCCAGTTCCTGCGGGGTGAACACATCCGCCCCCAGGGCTTTGGCCATCGGTTCCGGCACCCTGCCCAGCAGAACGGGGTCGCACCACCAGCTGATGGAATAGCAGCCTTCCACCTCCATCGTCCGGCGGTAAGCTTCGGCGATGGCGGCTTCGCTTTCGTCCCCGCAGGGCGAAAACACCGGTCCGGTGGGAGCATACCCCACCTTAGGCGGCGAATGATGTGGCGCGGCCCGTCCGCGGGACGATGCAAGCATCGTCCCCTACAAATATTGGCAGCGTTTATAGCAACCGGCAGGGTCTCTCCCCGGCGCGATGAGGGCATCGTGCCCTACAGATCAAACCGCCGGGCCTGGCCCTTACCGCAAAATTCCTAATTACTCATTTCTAATTTTCCCATCCAACTCCTCACTCCTACCCCCTAACTCACTTCATGAGCATTTCCGCTGCCTTCGCCAGCTCCGCGTTCACCGCATCGGCTTCCGCTTCGCTCTTGCCCACGGCGGACAGATACACTTTGATTTTCGGCTCGGTGCCGGAGGGACGCACCATCAGCTTGTGGCCGCCCGCCAGGTGGTATTCCAGCACGTTGGCGCGGGGCAGGCCGGTGCCATCGGTATCATAATCCGCAACACGCTCCACCGCATAGCCCGCAATCTCTTTGGGCGGGTCAGCGCGCAGAGTCTTCATCAGGTTCTGCATGGTGTACATGCCGGTTTCGCCCTCAAAGGCAAAGCTGCACAGGGCGTTGCGGTAATAGCCAAACTCTTTGTACAGCGCTTCAATGGCATCCAGCAGCGTCATGCCCTGCTGGGCATACCAAGCGGCGGCTTCACACACCAGCAGCGTGGCGTTCACGGCATCCTTATCCCGCACATGTCCGCCGGACAGGTAACCATAGCTCTCCTCAAAGCCAAAGATATAGCGTTCCACATGGCCCTCTGCTTCCAGCTTGCCGATCTGCTCGCCGATGAACTTAAAGCCCGTCAGGGTGCGGCGCAGCTCCACGCCGTACTTTTTGGCAACCGGCGTTGCCATATCGGTGGAAACAATGGTGGTCACGGCCACGGGATCCTTGGGCATGGTGCCGCGGGCCAGGCGTGTGCGGCAGATATAATCCAGCAGGATAATGCCCATCTCGTTGCCGGTGATCAGCCGGTAGCCGCCCTTGCCGTCCGGCACAGCGGTGCCGCAGCGGTCACAGTCGGGGTCGGTGCCAAGCAGTAGATCCGGGTGTACTTTATCGCACAGTTCCAGGCCCTTCTGCATGGCTTCGCGGATTTCCGGGTTGGGATACGGGCAGGTGGGGAAGTTCCCATCCGGCGTTTCCTGCTCCGGCACCACCGTCACATGGGTCACACCCAGCTTGGCCAGCAGTTTTTTTACGCACTCCAGGCCGGTGCCGTTCAGCGGGGTGTACACCAGCTTGAGCTGCTCAATGCCGGTGCCATCGCCAACGCGTTGGTCATATACAGCCTGTACAAAATCATCCAGGCATTTGTCGTCAATGCTCACAATGCGGCCTGCCTGCACACCGGCTTCATAATCCACCAGCTTTACGCCGTCAAAGCAGTCCACTTTTTCGATTGCAGCCAGAATTTTATCTGCCACTTCCAGCGTGATCTGGCAGCCATCGGCGCCATACACTTTATAGCCGTTGTACTTGGCCGGGTTGTGGCTGGCTGTAATGCAGACGCCTGCCCCGCAGCCCAGGTAGCGCACCGCCCAGGAAAGTGCGGGCGTGGGCTCCAGCCGCGGGTACACGCAGGCGGTAATGCCGTTTGCCGCCAACACGCGGGCAGCTTCACGGGTGAACAGTTCGCCGTTATTGCGGCTGTCATGCGCAATGGCGATCTTTTTGGGCAGGTCGGTCGCGTTCAGGTAATCGGCCAGGCCCTGGGTGGCCTTGCGCACCGTGTACAGGTTCATGCGGTTGGTGCCCGCCCCAAGCACACCGCGCAGGCCGCCGGTGCCAAATTCCAGGTCACGGTAAAAACGGTCCGTGATAGCAGCATCATCCCCGGCAATGCCGTGCAGTTCTTCCGCCACAGCGGTATCCAGTTCCGGCTGGGCCAGCCAACGGTCATACAGTTCTTTCGCTGTATTCATAGCAGCACCTTCTTCCTCAAAGTCTGTTTCAGGAAGTGTTCGTTATTTATCAAACATTTACACAGCCCTTATTATAGCAGATACTTGGCCGCAAAAAAAGCCGCGGCGGGCAAAAATTTTACCAGCCGCGGAAATTATACATTTTGTATTATTCTTTCGTTTACACCGTATCGCGCAGCACACCGGCGTGTTCCAGCCCCACCATCACCACGGGGATCAGCACCAGCTGCAACACAATGCCCGGCAGCGCGGTGGCAAATGCACCGGCAATGAACATCTGCATGGTAAAGCCATTGCCGCCAAGGCCCAGCAGCACGGTTTGTGCCACGCCCCACACAGCGCGCCCGGCCAGCATGGCGGGCACCAGCGCCATATAAACGCCCGCCACGCCGCGCTTGTTCAGCTTGGCATACAGCAGGCCGATCACCGCGCCATAGGCAGCCAGCTCAAACGCCATGCCAATGCCGGTGGGGTACAGCACCGGCATGCCAAACAGCAGCCCGCGCAGCAGCGGCATTACCGCGCCAACGGCCAGGCCATACGGCCAGCCGCATACCATGCCGCACAGCAGCACGGGAATGTGCATCGGCAGCAGCATTTTGCCGATCTGCGGGATCTGCCCGGTGATAAGCGGCAGCACCAGGCCCAGGGCCAAAAACAGGGCGGAAAGGGTCAGCTTACGGGTGGATGTTTTCATGATTCAAACTCCTCACATTCTATTTTTTTTATTTGATTCCACAGTTTGACAGCAGCAGAACACCATGATACGATGATGGTAAAACAGAGATAAAGAAAGAGGTTTTCTTTTATGGAAATTCTTGTGATTGACGGACAGGGCGGCGGGCTGGGCCGCCAGCTGGTTGCCGCCGTTAAAAAGGCCGTTCCGCAGGCGGTGGTAACGGCCATCGGCACCAACAGTGCGGCCACTTCCGCCATGCTGAAAGCCGGGGCTGACCGCGCTGCCACCGGCGAGAACGCCGTGGTGGTGGGCTGCCGCCGGGCGGATGTCATTTTGGGGCCCATCGGCATTGTGATGGCCGACGCCCTGCTGGGCGAAATCACCCCCGCCATGGCGCAGGCCGTAGCCCAAAGCGATGCCCGCCGTATCCTGATCCCCGCCAACCGGTGCGATACCCTGGTGGTTGGGGTGAGCGCCCCCATCGGCACCCTGGTGGAGCAGGCCGCCGCGGCCGTGCTGGACGGCTGCTGGAACTAAAGCGTATCGGAAAACCGCATAAAAATCCACAAAAACAAAATGCAGAAAATATCCCGTCCCCCTGCTGGGAAACACGATACCTTCTGCATATCTATCATCAAAGCAATATCAAGTTGTCATCTGCCATACGGTGCAGCATGCACCAGGATGTTGGGCGCTTCTGCGCCGCAGGGCCGGCTTCCTGCCGGTCGATTGATATTATTATAGTATAAGGCGGCGTGCTACGTCAAGCCCACCGCCGGAGGAACTGCCATGAAACTGATGATTGCATCCGACCTGCACGGTTCGGCTTTTTACTGCAGGCAGCTGCTTGCCGCCATGGAGCGCGAGCAGCCGGACAAGCTGTTGCTGCTGGGGGATATTCTATACCACGGCCCCCGCAACGACCTGCCGGAGGGCTACGCCCCCAAAGAGGTAATTGCCATGCTGAACCCCTTGCGGGAGCAGCTGCTGTGCGTGCGCGGCAACTGCGATACCGAGGTGGACCAGATGGTGCTGGACTTCCCGATTTTGGCCGACTATGCCCTGCTGTATGCCGGTTCCCGCACAGTGTTTGCCACCCACGGCCACCATTACAACACGGCCTGCCCGCCGCCGCTTGCCAAAGGGGATATTTTGCTGCACGGCCACACTCATGTGCCCGCCTGGCAGGAATTTGGCAGCGGCAATTTGTATCTGAACCCTGGTTCCGTTGCCATCCCGAAGGAAAACAGCGCCCATTCCTATATGATGCTGACCGATTCCGGCTTTGCCTGGAAAGATCTTGAAGGCAGCATATACCATACACTCGCATTGGATTGCCCAAACTGCGGTTGAATCAATCGCTTGTGCGGTGTAAAATAAAGGGGGGTGGGATTCTTTTGTCCCACGCGCCAACAACCATACAAATTTCATCATATAAATATAAAAGGATGGTTCTATCCCATGCAAATTGAACAGCTTTTTGATTTTCTGCACCGGTCAGTGTCGCCGTTCCACGCGGTACACACTGCAGCCCAGCTGCTGGATGCCGCCGGTTACACCCGCCTGGAGGAAGCCGAATACTGGAATTTGGAACCGGAACACGGTTATTATGTGACCCGCAACGAAAGTTCCATCATTGCCTGGCGGGTGCCTGCCCACGCCATTGGCGGCTGGCGCATTGCTGCCAGCCATTCCGACTCCCCCACCTGGCGCATCAAGAACACCAACGTGAACGCTGCGGGCTGCATCAAGCTGAACGTGGAAGGCTACGGCGGAATGATTATGTCCACCTGGCTGGACCGTCCGCTCTCCGCCGCCGGGCGTGTGCTGGTACGGGATGAAGCCGCCGGTACGCTGGAAAGCCGCCTGGTCAATCTTGACCGTGATCTGCTGGTCATCCCATCGCTGGCCATCCACATGGACCGCACGCTGAACAGCGGCCACGCCTTTAACCCCCAGGTGGACATGCAGCCGCTGTACGGGCTGGAGGGTTCCAAGCCCTTCCCCGCCCTGCTGGCCGAAGCCGCCGGTGTGAAAGAAGAGGACATTGTGGACTTTGACCTTTCGCTTTACACCCGCCAGGCGCCCACCCGCATTGGGCCGGACGGCGAGCTGTTCATGGCTCCCCGCATTGACGACCTGGAGTGCGCCGCCACCACCCTGTACGGCTTTTTGGACGCCGCCCCTGAGACCGACAGCGCTTGCGCCCCGGTCTGGGCGATGTTTGATAACGAAGAAGTGGGCAGCAGCACCCGCCAGGGCGCAGACAGCAGCTTTTTGCGCGATGTGCTCGACCGCATCCTGAATGCGATCCCCCACAGTGCCCAGGCCCAGGCCCAGGCATTTGCCAACAGCTTTGTGCTCAGCGCCGATAATGCCCACGCCGTGCACCCCAATTTTGCTGATAAGGCTGACCCCTGCAACAAGGTCATTTTGGGCAAGGGCGTTGTGGTCAAAGTCAATGCCAGCCAGAAATATACCACCAGCGGCCTGACCGGCGCGATTTTTAAGGAGATCTGCCGCAAGAACAACGTTCCGGTGCAGGTGTTTGCCAATCGTGCCGACCTGCCGGGCGGCAGCACGCTGGGCAACCTGCAAAGCCATACCGTGCCGGTGCCCATGGTGGATATTGGCCTGGCCCAGCTGGCTATGCACAGCGCGGTGGAAACCGCCGCAGTGGCCGATGCTGACGCCATGGTGCGGGCCGTTGCCGGGTTCTACCGCGTCCACCTGCGCAGCCTGGGCGATGCCCGCTATACGCTGGAATGAGCAGCACAGTCGGGCGCTATGCGCCAAGCCCCAGCGGGCGGATGCACCTGGGCAACCTGTGCTGCTGCCTGCTGGCGTGGCTTTCGGCCAAAAGCAGCGGCGGCAAGGTTGTGCTGCGCATTGAGGATCTGGATGCCGTGCGCTGCCCGCGCGAATTTGCCGACCTGCTGGAAGCTGACCTTGCCTGGCTCGGCCTTGCCGCAGATGAAGGCGGCCGCAAGGGCGGCCCTCGCGGCCCCTATTATCAGAGCGAGCGCAGCGCTATCTATGAAGAATATTACCAAAAGCTGGTGCGCAAAGGGCTGGTTTACCCCTGCTTTTGCAGCCGCAGCCAGCTGCACGCCGCCGATGCCCCTCACCGTTCCGACGGTCAGGTGGTGTACGCCGGAACCTGCCGGAACCTGACGCCGGAAGAGATCGTTCTGCGCACTGCCAGGCGCAAGCCAGCCTGGCGGGTGATGGTGCCGGACGAAACCATTTCCTTTGTGGACGGCCACATGGGCCCCTATGCCGAGAATCTGGCGCAGGACTGCGGGGATTTTTACCTGCGGCGGGCGGACGGCGTGTTTGCCTACCAGCTGGCCGTGGTGGTGGATGATGCCCTGATGGGCGTTACCCAGGTGGTGCGCGGGGCAGACCTTTTGTCCAGCACGCCGCGCCAGCTGTGGCTCTACCGGGAACTTGGCCTGCCCGCGCCGGAATTTTATCACATGCCGCTGCTGCTGGCCGCAGATGGGCGGCGGCTTTCCAAACGGGATGGGGACGAAAGCCTGGAGCATTTACAGGCGCGCTACACGCCGGAGCAGATCATTGGCCGTTTGGCCTATGCCTGCGGGCTGCAAAGCGCCCCGGACCCCCGCACCCCTGCCGAGCTGGCCGACGGCTTCAGCTGGCAGCGCGTGCCGCAAAACGACATTATTCTGCCGGAAGGTCTGTTTTAATGGTAGGGGTGTGCCGTCAGGCACCCCGGCCCAATCACCGGCTTTCTTCCACCAACATCTCCTGACGCTTGCAACTCTTATTTGATACGGGAGTGTTCCAATGCAAAATTTTGAACCTACCGGGGCCGCTGCCGCCATGCCGGGCAGCGCTGTTCCCCAGATCAAGCGGCGGCTGGTCATCAGTGCCTGCCTGCTGATTCCGCTTTTTTACCTTGGCCTTGGCGCTGCTTTCGGGTTGCCACTGCCGCCGTTCCTGACCGGTGATAACGCCATGTGGTGCGGTATTGTGCAGCTGGTGCTCACCGTGCCGGTCTGCTGGCTGAACCGTTCCTATTTTATCAACGGCTGCAAGAACATCCGCGCCCCCGGGCCGGATACGCTGGTGGCGCTCAGTTCCGGGGCGGCGCTGGTTTACGGCATAATCGCCATTTTTACACAGGATGCCCCGCAGGAGCTGTTCCTGCCCTCTGCCGCCGCTATTTTGACCTTTGCCGCAGCCTGCCAGCTGCTGGAAGTACGGTTTAAGGCACAAGCCATGGCCCCCCTGCACAGTCTGGCAGAGCGCATTCCCGAAACCGCCTGCGTGCTGCGCAGCCGCCAGCAGTACACCGTGCCGCTGAATGAAGTCGCGGTGGGCGATATCTTCCTGATTCGTCCCGGCGATGTGATGCCGGTAGATGGCGTTGTCATTGAGGGCGAAACCACGGTGGATGAATCTGCCCTGACCGGTGCCGCCGCCCCCGTGGCCAAACACAAAGGCAGCACTGTTTACGCCGCCACTGCCAACCAGGGCGGCGCCCTGATCTGCCGTGCCACCCGCATCGGGCCAGATTCCACCGCCGCCCAGCTGGTACATACCGTGCAGACCACTGCCGCTGCCAAGGTGCCGTTGAGTTCCCTGGCCGATAAGGTACGCAGCGTGTTTGTGCCCGCCGTTATCGGCATTGCCTGCGTGGTGCTCATCATCTGGCTGCTGCTGGGGCAGAGCTTTGCTTTTGCGCTGGCCCGCGCCGTCAGCGTGCTGGCTGTCAGCAGCCCCTGTGTGCTGGCGCTGGCAGCTTCGGCTGCCATCATGTCCGGTGCCAGCGTGGGTGCCAAGCACGGCATCGTGTTCAAAACAGCCGCCAGCCTGCAGTCCATCGGTACCCTGCACACCGCCGTGCTGGATAAAGCCGGAACAATCACCAACGGCGAGCCGGAAGTGGTCACCATTGTGGGTACCCGCAGCGTGCCCGCCAAGTTCCTGCTTGGCATGGCTGCCGGGCTGGAAAGCCAGAGCCAGGACCCGCTGGCCCGCGCCGTGATGCGCAAAGCCGCCGCGGAGAATATCAAGCTGAGCGCCGTCAAGGACATCACCATTCTGGACGGCCAGGGCCTGACCGGCAAAATGGCCGGGAAGGTAATGGCAGGCGGCAGCGCCGAGTTCATTGCCGCCCAGTGCGAGCTGACCCCCGATTTGCAGCAAGCTGGCGAGCAGCTGGCCGCTGACGGCATTGCCCCGCTTTACTTTTCGCTGGACGGCCACGCAGCCGGTTTGATCGGCGTTGCCGATGCCGTAAAGCCCGCCAGCAAAGCCGCCCTTGACGCGCTGAAAGCCCTTGGGCTGGATGTGATCCTGTTGACAGGCGACAGCCGCACCAATGCAGACCGCGTTGCCGCTCAGGTTGGGCTGGATGACGCCCACGTGGTATCCGGCCTTGCCCCCGCAGAGCTGGAAGCCGAACTGCGCCGCCTGCAAACAAACGGCCCTGCCGCCATGATAGGCAGTACTTCTGCCGCCGCGGCACTGGCCTGTGCCGATGTCGGCATTGGCATGGGAGCCGAGCCGCTGCCCGCCGCCGATGTGATGCTGCTTCGGGATGATTTGGCCGATGCCGCTGCCGCCGTGCGCATTTCCCGCGCGGTGGATGCCCGCATTGCCCAGAACACCCGCATGGCGCTGGTTTACAGCGCGCTGCTGCCGCTGCTGGCCGCCGGTGTGCTTTACCCGCTGAACTTTGTGCTGCACCCGATCGATTCCGTCATTCTTATGACGCTGTTTGTGGCGTGGCTGCTGTCCGGCACGGCCCGGCTGAACAGCTTTGACCCGAAACCCGCCAGCCAGAGCGAACCGCAGAAGGAGCCCGCAGAATGAGCGCCGCCGTGGAACGCCGCCACTGGCATTTTACCGGCAGCGTGCAGGGGGTTGGCTTCCGCTACCGTGCGCAGTATGCCGCCCAGCTGCTGGACCTGACCGGCTGGGTGGAAAACAACTGGGACGGCACCGTGGACCTGGAAGCCCAGGGCCCCACTGCCCAGCTGGACCGCCTGGTGCCCACCATTACCGGCACCAGCCATTGGATCCACATTGAAACCTTTACCTGCAAATCCATCCCCCCGGACCCTGCCGAGCGCAGCTTCCGCGTGCGGGGATAAGCATAGCAAAAGGAGCGTGCCTTGCCCCCCATGGGCTGGCACGCGCCTTTTTGTTTTTATTATCCGCAATTTTAATTTTGGCGGCAGGGAGCCACCCCTCAGGCCGCTTCGCGTCCAGTTCCCCTCTAGGGGAGCCATCGCATACCTAAAGTAAGATATTGGCTCCCCTGGAGGGGAGCTCCGGCGAAAGCCGGTGAGGGGTGGCTCCCTGCTGCCAACTTAAAAACAATTTGTAGAGGACGATGCTTACATCGTCCCGCATGACGGGCTTTGCCGGGTATTTCACTTCATCACCCGGCGCACACCTGCGGGCGCACACTGTGCGCCCTTACGGTCTCTACAGGGGAAAACGGCATTTGCTGAACGGTGCCCCTGCTCATTTTCTCAAAACGCCTTCAATTCCACCCCGGCTGCCTGCAGGGCCGCGCCGATCTTTTCTACAAAGGCCAGAGCCTTGGGACCATCGCCGTGTACGCAGACGGAATCCGCCTGGATGGCAATGTCCGTACCGTCGTTGGCGATCACTTTGCCCTCTGTTACCATGCGGATCACGCGGGCAATGGCTTCGTCCTCATCCTCAATCATGGCGCCGGGGGTTCCACGGGGCACAAGGCTGCCATCCGGGCGGTAGCCGCGGTCGGCAAACACCTCGTTGGCAACCGGCAGGCCGATGGCCTGGGCCGCCTTGACCATCTCACTGCCGGAAAGCGCCAGCAACACCGCGCCGGGGGCGCTCTCCTTCACTGCGGCGCAGATGGCATCCGCCAGCGCGCGGTCCTTGCCCGCCATGTTATACAAAGCGCCGTGAGGCTTTACATGGTGCAGCGGCACACCGGCGGCATCGCAGAACGCTTTCAGCGCACCGATCTGATACTGCACACAGGCCTTGGCTTCCGCCGGGGTCAGCTTCATCTGGCGGCGGCCAAAGCCCTGCAGATCAGGGAAACCGGGGTGCGCCCCCACCGCCGCGCCGCTCTGTTTGCACAGCGCCACGGTGCGCTGCATCACCAGCGGATCGCCTGCATGGAAGCCACAGGCCACATTGGCCGATGTGATAAACGGGATCACCTTTTCATCCATTCCGATGGTATACGCGCCAAAGCTTTCGCCCAGGTCACAGTTCAAATCAATATGCGGCATGGCTCAATCCTCCACTTTCAAGCATAAGGCAATGCTTCTGCCCCGCAGGGGCGCACAGTGTGCGCCCCTGCGGTTTTTACTATCTGCTCTTAATATTTCAGCTCCACATTTTTTACGTCGGTCACAAACATGTGCCCCGGCGCATGGGTGATGCAGAACTCCGGCTTGGAGTGCATCACAACGTTCTGCGGGGTCACGCCGCAGGGCCAGAACACCGGTGTTTCGCCAGGGTCGATGGTCACGGCATCGCCGTAATCCGGGTGAGCCAAATCATGGATGCCGATGGCTTCCGGCTCACCGATTTGCACCGGCATACCGTGCACGCGGGGCATGCCCGCTGTAATGGCAACTGCCGCCGGGACCTGCCGGTACGGGATGGGCCGCATGCTGACCACCATGTTTCCGCTGAACACCCCCGCCGGGGTACAGGGAATGTTGGTGTTGTACATCGGCACATTCACGCCCTCTTCGATCTGGCGCACCGGGATGCCCGCTTCCAGCAGTTCAGATTCAAAGGAGAAGCTGCACCCGATCAAAAAGCTGACCAGGTCGTTCCTCTGCTCAAAGAATGTGCTCACATCGGTGTATTCCCCGGTCAGTTCACCGTATTCATACACCCGGTAGCGCGGGATATCAGTGGCAATATCGCTGCCTTTGCCAAATTGGGCAAAGGTTCGCTCGCCTGCGTCCGCCACTTCCAGCAGCGGGCAGGCTTTGGGGTTGCGCTGGCAGAACAGCAAAAAGTCCCACGCCAGCGCCTTGGGCAGCACCACAAGGTTGCCCTGGGCATAACCGTTGCACATGCCGGTGGTCGGGCCGGTCAGTTCGCCCTTGCGGATCAGCCCGCGCAGGTCGGCCGGTTTCATGGCTGCAAAGTCCATTATTTCATCCGCTCCCTGATTTTGTCAAGCACGGCCGCCTGCGCCCTGGCTCCTGCAACAGCCTGCGCCGCGGTCACATATTGGAACGCCAGCTTTTCGCCGGGGCGCAGCTGCGCCATGGCCGAAAGGTCAGCGCTGATGACAGTTGCGATTTTGGCATACCCGCCGGTGGTCTGGTGGTCAGCCAGCATCACAATGGGCTGCCCGTTGGCCGATACCTGCACCGAACCGGCCACAATGCCGTCCGATACAATGTCCGACCCATCCACAGTCTCGATCTGCGGCCCCTGCAATTTGCAGGCCATGCGGTCACAGTCTGCTGTCAAAGCATATACCCCATGTACAAATGCGGCCTGTCCCGCTGCGGTAAAGGCATCGGTCTGAGGGCCGGGCACCGCACGGAACAGCGGTAGCTTCCGCCCGCCCAAAAAGCGCCACGGCCTTGCGGGGGTGCGCGCCGTGCCCAGCGGGCGGTTTGCCCCTTTGGCGCAGATCTGCTGCCAGCGCTGTTCCACCATGGCGGGCGCCGCCCCAATGGGCAGCACATCCCCGGCTTTCAGTGCGCGGCCATCCAGCCCGCCCATCCGGCATTTTAAGTCGGTGGAGCGGCTGCCCAGTACAGGCGGGGTATCCACGCCGCCAAACACAGCCAGGTAGCCGCGCAGCCCGCTGCGGGCCGCGCCGATTGCCAGCACCTGCCCCGCGCGGGCCAAAAGCGGCGTATAGGCGGGCACCGGGCGGCCATCCAGCGCGGCGGGCATATCGGCCCCCGCCAGGGCAAAAATAGCGTCCCCGTCAAACTGATACTTGCCGCCCTGCAGGGTCATTTCCAGCACGGCGGCACCGGCTGCCTGGGGGTTGCCCGCCAGCAGGTTGGCGGTCCGCATAGCGTAACCATCCGCCGCTCCACAGGTGCGGAACCCCCGCGCGGCATAGCCGGTGCGGCCTGCATCCTGCACGGTGGTCAGCGGGCCGGGGCTTATCACATGCAAGTTCACAGTGCCGCCCCCTGTTCTTTCTGGATGGTTTCAAACTTTTCCGGGCTGATGGGCACAAACCGGATGCGGTCCCCCGCCGCGTAAGGCAGTTTGCCGCCGCCCGCCGGGTCAAACAGGCGCAGCGGCGTGCGGCCGATCAGCTGCCACCCGCCGGGGGAAGCCAACGGGTAGATACCCGTCTGCTTGCCGCCAATGCCCACCGCCCCCGCGGGAATTTTGGTGCGCGGGGTCTGCAGCCGGGGACAGGCAATGCGTTCATCCATGCCGCCCAGGTACGGGAACCCCGGCAGGAAGCCCAGCATAAAAATGCGGTAGTCCCGCCCGCAGTGGATGTCGATGACCTGCTGTTCGGTCAGCCCGGCGTGCTGTGCCACAAAGACCAGGTCGGGACCGTAATCTCCGCCGTAACACACCGGCACCTCCACCAGCCGCCCGGCTGCGGTGCTGCTGACCGGGGGCAAAGCGTCCCACAGGCGGCGCAGCGCGGGGATCAGGGTATCGGCATCGGTCTGCAAAGGGTCCAGCGTGACCAGCAGTGCCGCATAGGTGGGCACTGTTTCCACCACGCCGGGCAGCTGCGCCGCCTGCACGGCGGCATCCAGCGCCATAACCTGCGCGTTCACCTGTTCACTGATCTCACTGCCGCAGACGGCCAGCACGCCGCTATCCCCCACAGGGGTAAACTGGATCATAACAAAAATCCCCTTTGCGTCCGGTATTTTGGGGCTGGTCAGGAAGTGTGCTGTACCTTTAGGGCAATACCGCATAATTCTAAGTGCCGATACGGCGAGCGAGGTGCGGC
>ERZ1034691.1223-NODE-1223-length-17173-cov-12.664038_pt1 | contig 17173 bp, 9 predicted proteins | sample MGYA00520638_ERZ1034691 | MGnify/ENA primary metagenome ERZ1034691 (study PRJEB33766, sample SAMN09781763) | gut metagenome | biome: gut microbiome | host: Homo sapiens | place: Madagascar | study: EMG produced TPA metagenomics assembly of the PRJNA485056 data...
GTCCTCGTAAGAGTCGTCGGCGGCGGTGTCGCTCGCGTCGTCTCCGCCGACGTTATCCTGTTCCGGCGCGTCGTCGTCACGCTTTTCCTCAAGGGCGGGGTTGTCGTCAAGTTCCGCGCCGATGCTCTGCTCCAGTTCGGCGAGTGGCATCTCCAACAGCTTCACCTGCAACAGCTGCTGCTGCGAGAGCCGTTGCTGCTGAACCTGCTGCTGGGTCTGCGTCTGTATGAGTTTCTGTGCCATTTATTTGAAATAGTCTGTGAGTTGGGCCGCTTGCGTGGTCAGCGTCTCCGGGTCTTCGTTGCCGAACCGCTTCCAGACGTCGGCGCACGGGGCAAGCAGCGGCGAGCTGGTGGATGTGTACTGGCTGATATAAGGATCGCAAACCAGGAACACGTCCATCACCTCTACCACCTGGCGTGGCGTCTCGCGTATGAGCCTGGCCAGGTCTTTCACCTCTGGCGTGTCTTCCGCCATGGTGATTGGCGTGAGGCGGAAATAGAGGTCGAGAATCATTATCAGCTTCACGGGTGTCAGCGTGCCTATGCCTATGGGCATGAAGTCGCTCTCCCACGACTTGCTCATCTCCACGCCCGCGTAGAAGGCCTGGGCGTTGCCAAAGCCGCTCATCTGGCGCAGCAGCGAGATGCCACGCCGCAACTTGGCCGGGCTTCCGGCATACTCATCCCACAAGTGTTGCAGGCGAGGCGTGTCGATCTGGCGCAACCGGAACAAGCGGCGATGTATTTGAGCCGGATGGATATGAAGCTCCAGCGCCACGTCCACGAGCGCGCGGCTGTAGAGGCGTTTCACCCCTTGGGGCTGCCGCAGATAGAGCTGTATGAGCAACAGCCAATAGTCATCGTGCCATTCTTCCCTTCGTGCCATAAGCAAATCTTATCTTGATGATGCCACAAAATTACAAAATTATCCGCAATATAATCTTCAATCCTTTCAAAAAGATTGCGCTGGGGCAATCGTGTCTGTACCACGCCGTGGTAGCGTGAGTACCACACCGTGGTATTATGAGTACCACACCGTGGTATTGTGAGTACCACACCGTGGTAGCGTGAGTACCACGCCGTGGTATTGCGAGTACCACGCCGTGGCATTTTTCTGGTACGCCCGTGAGCCTACGTCATATCCTGCTAAAATAGGTTATCACCTCTTCCCATGTCTTGAACTCGTCGCTGCCAAGCCGTATGGCCGTGGCAAGGAGGTTGTCGGCCGGGCACGTGTCGATGAAGAAGTCGCCGTAGAGCAGCTGCTTCTGGTTGGTGTAGACCACGTGGTCGTGGGCCGGCGTGGAGAGATAGCGCTCTATCCACTCGGCGTTGGCGGCGAAACTGCCATGCTCGTTGGTCGGCGCGGGTTCCACGATGTAGACTTGGTATTTTTCTATCAACTCACGAAAGGCTTTCTGCAAGCTCGCGCGTGGCTTGCCATAGTTGTCGGCGAGGCAGCTGCTGTCGATATACACTATCTGGCGCTCACGCCCTTCCTGCCGGTCGTCTATCCAGCGAATCACGGGCACCACTCCGCCAATGAAGCTCTTGTCGTCCATGCGGTGGGCGCCATGGAAATGGGCGGCCTGTGGGTAATGTGAGCGGAAGAGGTCCCAAGTGTTCACCAGGTTGTCCTCGTCGCCGAACAGTCCCCACACACGGCCCTGCTCTTTGGCCTTGTCTTGATGGGTCATCTCCTCAAGGGCGGTGAAGCACTTGTCTGTCACATCCTTGTATTCTTTCTCCAAGGCCTTGGTCACCATGAACTCCGTCTCGCCGTCTTGCCTCGGGTTCTGCCAAGTCTGCTTTCCGGTCATGCCATGCTCTTTCATGGTCTTGGCCATCTCGAAGGCCGGGTTCACGCAGATGCGGTCGAAGCCGTAAAGCATCTCGGTGTACATGCCGCCCATCGACGTGCCTATTATGAGGTCGGGCTTCTCCTCCTCGGCCTTCTGCCTCAACAGCTCCAAGCCTTCCTCGGGATGAAGCGGGATGTCGAAAGCCACGACCTCGGCGCCCGGGAAGGTCTGGCGGATGAGCTTCACCGTGCCTGAGGCCGCCGACGAGCTGAAACCATGGTTATACATTATCTTCTTACCCTGCATGAGGTCGGGGTACTGTGTGACAAACTGATTTTCTTTCTCCATGACGCGTTAATGTTTACAGACTGCAAAAGTAACGCTTTTCCAAAACTTAGTGCACTTATTTTTCAAGTTTGGCACTCTAAACGCCATATTTGTCACACAACACTTAATATCACTTAAAAAATCGAGCTGTCACAAACCTCCACGGCTTTTTTTTCTTATCTTTGTATGAGAAACAAAAGCATCTAAACTATAATTTTTATGAAACAACACAAAGGTAACATTTTATTCCTCCTCGCCACCGCGGCCATGCTGTCGGCGCCATGCGGCGCAGGGGCGGCGCCTGTCAAGGTCAAGGCCAAGGCAGAGCCAATGCCAACTTGGACAGAGTGGCACGACTTGCAAGTGAACGAGGTGAACCGCTATCGCCTGCACTCCAACTTCTTCGCTTATGCCAACGAGGAAGAGGCCAGGGGCGGCGACATCGAGAAATCGTCGAGATACCTCTCGCTCGAGGGAGCGTGGAAGTTCAACTGGGTCAGGAACGCCAACGAGCGCCCGCAAGACTTCTACAAGGTTGACCTAGACGACTCGGCATGGAAGACCATGAACGTACCTGGCAACTGGGAGCTCAACGGCTATGGCGATCCCACATACGTCAACGTGGGCTTCGCCTGGAGATACCAGTACAAGGGGGGCGTGTACCTCGGATGGAAGCCGGAATACGCTCCAGAGAACGCCACGAAGACGAGCGTGCCCGTGAAGGACAACCACGTGGGCTCATACCGACGCGTAATAGACCTGCCGGCATCGTGGGACGGCAAGCAGGTCATAGCCCACTTCGGAAGCGTGACGTCAAACATGTACCTGTTCGTCAACGGCAAGTACGTGGGCTACACCGAGGACTCGAAGGTGGCGGCGGAGTTTGACATCACCAAGTATCTCCACCCCGGCAAGAACCTCATCGCCTTCCAGACCTTCCGCTGGTGCGACGGCTCCATGAGCGAGGACCAGGACTTCTGGCGCCTCTCCGGCGTGGCACGTCAATGCTACCTCTTCGCCAAGGACACCAAAGTGCAGATGGAGAACATCCGCGTGACGCCCGACCTGGAAAACGACTATAAGGACGGCGAGCTGCTCGTAGACGCATGGGTAAAGGGGCAGCCCGTGGTGGAGTTCCGACTGATAAACGCCAACGGCAGTGTCGTGGCAAGGCAGACGGCCGACTTCCGCGGACGCGAGGAGGCCACCGTGCGCTTCATGGTGCGCAACGTGAAGAAGTGGACGGCCGAGACGCCTTACCTCTTCACCCTCGAGGCGGTGGTGAAAAACCGCAAGGGCAACGTGGTGGAGGTGATACCGCAAAAGGTGGGCTTCCGAAAGGTGGAGATAAAGAACGCGCAGCTGCTCGTGAACGGCCAGCCGGTGCTCATAAAGGGTGCCGACAGGCACGAGATGGATCCGGATGGAGGCTACGTGGTGACCGTGGACCGCATGATACAGGACATCAAGATAATGAAGCGCCTCAACATCAACGCCGTGCGCACGTGCCACTATCCTGACGACCCACGATGGTACGACCTCTGCGACCAATACGGCATTTACGTCACGGCCGAGGCCAACCAGGAGAGCCACGCCTTCCAATACAGCAATGACCAGTCAACGCCCGCGGCGCAACCGGAGTTTGCCAAACAAATCATGGAGCGCAACCAGCACAACGTGGAGATGCAGTTCAACCATCCTTCAATCATCGTCTGGAGCCTTGGCAACGAGACCGACAACAGCAACAACTTCCTCGCGGCATACAACTGGATAAAGCAGACCGACACGTCGCGCCCAGTGCAATTCGAGCGCAGCATCTGGCAGGGCCCACACGACACCGACATCTTCTGCCCGATGTATTACAACGTGCAGGATTGCGAGAAATATAGCAAGGACCCGACAAAGACCATGCCGCTCATACAGTGTGAGTACAACCACACCATGGGCAACTCGGGCGGCAACCTTGCCGAGTATTGGCAGCTCATACGCAAGTATCCTAAGTTCCAAGGCGGCTACGACTGGGACTTCGTGGACCAGGGATTGCACCGCAAGCCCGACTTCAAGGCTTCGCGCACCGTGGCCGACTACGATGCCATCAGCGCCAAGTATGAGCCGGGAACGGGTGGCATGACGCCTCTCTACACTTATGGCGGCGACTACAACAAGACCGACGCCTCTGACAACAACTTCAACTGCAACGGCATCATCGGTCCTGACCGACAGCTCAACCCTCACGCCAAGGAGCTGGCTTACCAGTATCAAAGCATCTGGGTGAAGCCCGTCGACCTCGCCAAAGGCACCATCGCCGTGCACAACGAGAACTTCTTCCGCGACCTTAGCAACTACCGCATGGAGTGGTCATTGCTGAAAGACGGCAAGAGCGTGCAAAGCGGCAGCGTGGACAAGCTCAACGTGGCGCCACAGCAGACCGCCAACATCGCGCTTCCTCTCAACATTCCAAGCGACGGTGAGGTGATGCTCAACATCGACTTCAAGACCAAGACCGCCGAGCCGCTCATAGCCGAGGGGCAGACCGTGGCCTACGAGCAGATAGCGCTCAACGAGGCCACGCCCGTGACCTACGTGGAGAACTTCAGCACCGAGAAGGTGAAGATACAGAACAAGAAAAACGACCCCACAATCGTCATCGCGTCCGCCAAGGCTACCGTGGCCTTCGACAAGGCTACCGGCCTTCTCTGCCAATACGCTGTCGACGGCAAGAGCATGCTTGGCGAGGGCGGAACGCTGAAGCCTAACTTCTGGCGCGCCGTGACCGACAACGACATGGGCGCCGGCTTGCAAAACCGTCTCAAGGCTTGGCACAACCCGAATATGACGCTCACCGCCATCGACGTGGAGAAGATAAAGGAGAGCAAGGGCACGGCGGCAACCGTCACGGCACGTTACGACATGCCTGACGTGAAGGCCAAGCTGACACTCACCTACAAGGTCTATGGCGACGGCACCATCGACGTGGAGCAAGCCATGACAAAGGCCACGCCCGACGCCAAGGCTCCTAACCTGCTGCGCTTCGGCATGGTGATGGACTTGCCTTACAACATGGACAAGAGCCAGTGGTACGGTCGCGGACCGATAGAGAACTACAGCGACCGAAAGCTCTCCGAGCGCATCGGCCTGTACAGCCTCACCGCCGACCAGCAATACTTCCCGTACATCCGTCCGCAGGAGTGTGGCACGAAGAGCGACATCCGCTGGTGGAAACAAGCCAACGCCGAGGGCCTCGGCATCAACATCCAGCCCGTCAGCTCTTGGATGTACGCTGGCGCGCTCCACTACGACATTGCCGACCTCGACGAGGGCATGGAGAAGGCGCAGCGCCACTCTCCGGAGGTGCCGAAGAGCAAGTTCACCGAGCTCACCATCGACCTCGCGCAGCAAGGCTTGGGCGGTACCAACAGCTGGGGCGACCTGCCTCTGGAGAAATACCGCGTGCCTTTCGGCGACATGACCTTCCGCTTCGTCATCACGCCAATGAAATAAAAAGCTCTTCCGGAATTTGGAGTGATGGCATGCGCTTTGCAGGGGCGGCCCCTGCAAAGCGCTACTTGATGAACCAATAAAAAGCCAGCATAGGCAAGGAAAATGAGGGAGCGTAAAACCTTCCCTCATGCAAAGAAAAAACTCGCGACCCAGGTGAACCTCACTTGAGTCGCGAGTTTTTAGATGTTCAACCTCACGCAAGTTGACTTGGCAGAGAAGTCGGGCGTAGGACTAAGGTTCGTGCGCGACTTGGAACAAGGAAAACCAACGCTGCGCCTTGACAAAGTAAACCAAGTACTGGCCCTGTTCGGCCATGAAGTGGGGGCCGTGCCGAGCGACAGGCAACAATAGGCGGCACGGGCTAAGCCATTAAAAGCCGGGCAAGCCGACTTTCATCCCACTTGTGCCCACAAGATGTTCGGCACGAAAGAGGCTCCGGCGCTACCATACCGCCGCAGTCAGATTGCCGACCTTGCCAAACAAGTTGTCCGTGCCCAAACTACGCTGCCCGGTGTACAAGCAAAGTTGTCGTTAGACATAAACCCTGGGGAAAAAACGAGCCCTACAAATTTACAATAGTAGGTCTGTGGGGACGCTACATCCTAAAACCTCAAACCGATACATGCCCAACGTCCGCGTCGCCCCTCGCTTACGGCCTTTCCACCCGTTCCCATTTCGCCTCCGAAACCTCCAAACCGTGCCTCCCCGCCCTCTATTTCACCCAAAATCCCAACCCCACATTTCCACCAAATATCTTTACCCTCCGCTCTCAGGCCCCATCACCTGTATGATTCTGTGGAATGTAATGGGGTGGGTGACGAATGGCCATGCGCAATACTCCGCAACCCGAAATGGCATGAAACGGCGTGCAGCCGAAGAAACAAGAAAGCAACCAACCGGTTATAACTTGTAACCGGTTGAAATGGCGTGAATGTCAAGGCTGCATGTTCTTCCTTCTCAGCAACCCCAGTGGGTCTTTTGACAACAATATCAGGTAAATCACGGCTGGCAGCGTCAAGAAGTGGGTGTGTTTGAGGTGAATGGGATGAGGTGTATATGTAAAGAGGCAAAAGGGCCCATTCGACAAATTTGCAATTTATAAAGTAAATTAAAAAAATTCATAAAGAGTTCTCACATTCTTTATGTACCTTTGCCATATATATGATTTAAGGTATGCCAATAGAACAAGTCAATATATTACTGATAGTTCTTGCAGAGGAGCAGAAATCAAATAAATGGCTTGCCGAACGTTAGGCAAAGACCAAGCTGCGATTTCCAAGTGGGTGACAAATGCAAGTCAGCCAGACCTTAAGAATCTACTGCGCATTGCAAAAGCATTGAATGTAGATGTAGCAAGGTTGTTAAATACGGAGGTAGTCAACGATGACGAAATCTAAAGATGTCGGATATGAATATATCCTGTCTAATCAATTTTTACAACTTCCGATAATACGCTATTATCAGAAAATGGGGAGAATTAAGCTATGACACCAGAGGAAAAAGCGAGAGTAAAGATTGACCGTTGGTTTGAAGATGCAGGTTGGCAGGTTGTCAACCGTGACGAATTCGAGCCTACGATGTCTGCCGTTGCCGTGCGTGAGGGTTTGCTGAAAGGCAATCTTGAAGCGGACTATCTTATGTTCATCAACGGCAAGGTGTGTGGTGTGTTGGAAGCTAAACGTGAGGAGGTGAATGTCGAATCTGATATGGTTAGCGAACAAGTATCTACTTACGCCAAGAGCGTTCCCGATTGCTACCAGACTTGGCAAAAACCTATACCTCTTTTATACAAATCTAATGGCAAGGTTGTCTTATTCCAAGATTTTCGCAAGACAAACACGGAATGGGATGAAATCAACCGTATCCATACTCCAAAGGAGATTGTAAGTATGCTTGGCATTGACGATCCGTTTGCTGGCTTGCCAACGCTACGCAAGAAGGGATTGCGTGAATGTCAATACGAGGCTATTACGGAGTTGGAAAAGAGCTTCCGTAGTGGGCAAAACCGTGCGCTTATGGTGCTTGCTACAGGTGCGGGAAAAACTTATACCGCTTGTCTTGCTGCCTATCGTATGTTGGCATATACTCCTATGCGCCATGTCCTTTTCCTTGTTGACCGCAACAATCTCGGACGACAAGCTGAAAATGAATTCGGCACATTCCGCCTCACTGACAATGGTGAAGCTTTCAACACCATCTATGGTGTGGAGCGATTGAAGTCTGCTAAAATACCATCTGACTGCAATGTGTTGATATCCACTATTCAACGTCTGTTCTCACTACTGAAAGGTGAAGAAATTGAAGACACCGACGATGACGACAATGATGAAGCGACAGGGGAGGTTACGCTTCCTGCCAATCCTAATCTGCCACACGATTTCTTTGACATGATTGTCATTGATGAGTGTCACCGAAGCATTTACGGCAACTGGCGCAAGGTGCTTGAATATTTCGACACGGCTCGCCTTATTGGTCTTACGGCTACACCAATACCCGAAACCATGGCGTTCTTCAACAACAACCGCATTGTGAACTATACGCTTGAAAAGAGCATTGTGGATGGTGTGAACGTAGACAACCGTGTGTATCGCATCAAGACGGAGGCTACCGAGAATGGTGGCGCTATCTTGAAAGGCGACCGTGTGCGTGTGGAGACTCGCTACACCGGCAAGACGGAGGAGATAAACACACGAGAGACTAAGAATTACACGAAGACGGAGCTTAACCGTTCTATTATCAACCCGTCTCAAATAAAGCTTATTCTTACAACTTATCGTGATGCTGTTTATACTGAGATGTTCAACGACCCACAACGTGAGCCGAACTTTGCATATCTCCCTAAGACTCTCATTTTTGCGCTTAATGAGACCCATGCAACAAATATCGTGAACATTGCCAAAGAGGTGTTTGGCGAGAAATGTCCGAACGCCAATATGGACAGATATGTACAGAAGATTACTTATTCGGCAGGCGATAGCAACGAGCTTATTCGCCAGTTCCGCAACGACCGTAACTTCCGCATTGCTGTAACTTGTACGTTAGTGGCTACGGGTACGGATGTGAAACCGCTCGAAGTGGTGATGTTCATGCGAGATGTGGAATCTGAACCGCTTTACATTCAGATGAAAGGTCGTGGTGTGCGCACCATCGGCGATGAACAGCTCAGAGCCGTAACACCTAATGCCTTCAGCAAGGATTGTTTCTTCCTGGTCGATGCTGTTGGCGTCACCGAGCATACGATGTCTATCCCGGAACAGGGCGATGGTCCTGACACCGTCACGATAACATTGAAGGAATTGCTTGAGCGAATTGCTCATGGCAATCTGCCAGATATGTATCTGAAACGTCTGGCTGCTACTTTGTCCAGACTACACAATAAGGCCGACAATAGTCAGCGTGCGGAGTTTGAACGGTTGGCAAGCGACTCCATGGATGCCATTGCACAGCGTATATACGATGCTTTGGAAAAAGATACGTTGCCGCCTTATAATGATATTAATGAGCCTAACAACGAGCGCAAGGGACTTGTCGCTCCGGTTGCCAATCATGCTGATGTGCGCCGATACATTCTTATTCTTGCTGCTGGCTTTGTCAATACGCTCATGCCTGGTGAGGACACGCTTATATCCAAGGGCTTTTCTGTGGAGGAAGCTAAAGACACTACAGAAGCTTTTGAGAAGTATTGTCGTGACCATGCTGATGAGATTGAGGCATTGCGCATTATCTATAATCAGAGTGGTGAGCCTATCAACTTTGATATGATGAAAGATTTGGAGAACAAGCTGAAGATGGAAAACAATCGCTTCAGCACGAAGCAGCTTTGGAACTCTTATGCCATCGTTTCTCCAAACCACGTGCGACGCGCCACCAAGAAGGAGGAGGGCGAGGCTCTTACCAATATTATACAGTTGGTGCGCTTTGCCTATCGCCAGATTGAACGTCTGGACAGCGTTTGCACTACTGCCCGACAATACTTCAATCTTTGGTGTGGTCAGTGGCATCGTGAAATATCAGAACGACAGAAGCAGCTCATGAGCCAGATTGTGGACTATGTGGCAAGTAACGGTGCTTGCACCATAAACGACATTCGAGAGGACGACCGCACACAAGCTGCTCAGATGATTGCAGCATTCGGTACTAAACAGAAGGCGGATGACGCTCTTCTTTCTTTGTTTAATTTTGTGGTTTTAAGAAAAACAGCATAACTTTGAATTATGGCAAACAATATATCTACAGAGCAATCGCTCACCAAGAAAGTATGGAATCTCGCCACTACACTTGCAGGACAAGGTATTGGCTTCACCGATTATATCACGCAACTCACTTATCTGCTTTTTCTGAAGATGGACGCGGAGAACGTAGAGATGTTTGGAGAAGAGTCGGCAATACCTGCTGGATATCAGTGGGAAGAACTTATAAAACTTGACGGACTGGATCTTTTGAAACAGTATGAGGAAACGCTAAAAGTACTCAGCGAGCAAGACAACCTAATCGGTACCATATACACCAAAGCGCAGAACAAAATTGACAAGCCTGTCTACTTGAAGAAGGTTATCACCATGATTGACGAGGAGCAATGGCTTGTTATGGATGCTGACGTGAAGGGAGCTATATATGAGAGCATTCTGGAAAAGAACGGACAGGATAAGAAGAGTGGCGCAGGACAGTATTTCACACCGCGTCCGCTCATCAAGGCTATGGTGGACTGCATCCGCCCGCAGATTGGCGAGACGGTGTGCGACCCTGCCTGTGGTACGGGTGGCTTCCTTCTCACGGCTTATGACTATATGAAGAATCAGTCGGCCGACAAGACTAAACGCGATTTTCTGCGCAACAAAGCTCTGCATGGCGTGGACAATACTTCACTTGTCGTCACACTCGCTTCTATGAACCTCTATCTGCATGGTGTGGGTACTGACCGCAGCCCCATCTCTTGTGAAGATTCGTTGGAACGTGAGCCTAAAACGCTCGTAGATGTTATCCTTGCCAATCCTCCTTTCGGACAGCGTCCGGCAGGGTCTGTGGAGCTTAACCGCCCCGACTTCTATGTTGAGACGAAGAACAATCAGCTGAACTTTCTTCAGCACATGATGCTCATGCTGAAAGTGGGGGGGCGTGCTGCCGTGGTACTTCCTGACAACGTTCTCTTTGAGGGCGGTGCTGGCGAGACTATCCGTAAACGCCTTCTTTCTGACTTCAATCTGCACACTATCCTGCGTCTGCCTACTGGCATATTCTATGCGCAGGGAGTAAAGGCTAATGTATTGTTCTTTACAAAGGGACAGCCAACAAAGGAGGTTTGGTTCTATGATTACCGTACCGACATCAAGCATACGCTTGCCACCAACAAATTGGAGCGCCATCATCTTGACGATTTCGTGAAATGCTATAATCCCGACAATATCAATAATCGCACCGAAACCTACGATGCTGAGAGTAATCCGTCAGGACGTTGGCGCAAATACTCAGTTGAAGATCTCATCGCCCGTGACAAGACTTCACTCGATATTACTTGGATTAAACAGGGTGGCGAGGAAGAGGAACATACGCTCGCAGAACTTATGGCAAGCATCAAGGAACAAAGCCAAAACATCAGCAAGGCGGTGAGTGAACTTGAAAAATTATTGGTTGACATCAAGGAAAATTAAGGGCATGGATGAAATCATAAAGCGAGAGGATGCTCTCTTTGGGCATATCTCAAAACTTATTGACGAGGCGCACAAGCATGTTAAAACTACTGTGAACACTACAATGGTCTACACTTACTATGGTGTTGGTAAATATATTGTGGAGGATGAGCAGCAGGGATACGAGCGTGCAGCGTATGGCAAGAAGGTGTTAAAAGCTCTTTCTGAGAAACTGTGTCTGAAGTACGGTGAGGGTTGGTCTTATTCTAATTTAAGACAAATTCGACAGTTCTATTTGGCGTATGCGAATTTGACAGACGGTGTTTGTCAAATTCAGTTTGATTTGTCTTGGTCGCATTATCTTATCCTTATGCGTATTGAGAATCATGATGAGCGCAACTTCTATGAGATTGAGGCGAAACAACAGAATTGGAGTGTGCGTGAACTGAACAGACAGGTTGGTAGTTGTCTTTATGAGCGGTTGGCCTTGAGTCGCAATAAGGACGAGGTGATGCGCTTGGCAAAAGAGGGGCATACGGTCGAGAAACCATCAGACATCATAAAGAATCCTATCACATTGGAGTTCTTGGGATTGAGGCCCGATTCTGTTTATTCGGAGTCAAAACTGGAGAATGCCATTATCAGCAAAATGCAGCAATTCTTGCTCGAACTTGGTAAAGGCTTTCTTTTTGAGGCACGACAGAAGCGGTTCACTTTTGAAGAACAGCATTTCTTTGTTGACTTGGTGTTCTACAACCGCTTGTTGCAATGCTATGTGCTCATTGATTTGAAGATAGACAAACTCACTCATCAGGACCTCGGACAGATGCAGATGTATGTCAACTATTATGACCGCCACGTCAAGTTGGATTTCGAGAAACCAACCATTGGTATTCTTTTATGTAAGGAGAAGAATGATGCCCTCGTAGAGCTGACTCTACCTAAGGATGCCAATATCTATGCGTCGGCTTACCAACTCTATTTGCCTAACAAGGCTTTACTGCAAGCTAAGGTGAAGGAATGGATTGAGGAGTTTGAAGAGAACGAGGAAATAAAGAAACTTGAAGAAGACAAATAACAAATGAATACTAAAGCATTACGCCAAAAGATACTTGACCTTGCGATACATGGCAAACTTGTACCGCAAGACCCTAACGATGAGCCTGCATCAGTGCTCCTCGAGCGCATCCGTGCCGAGAAAGAACGCCTTATCAAAGAAGGCAAAATCAAACGCCCTAAAAAGACTAAGGCAACTTCTGATAAGCCGCATTATGAGAATGAACCGTTTGAGGTGCCAAGTTCTTGGGTGTGGACGACATTGGGGGACATCGCTGAAATAATAACAGGAAATACACCATCTAAGGATATAAAGGAATATTATAGCGGAAATATTCCGTTCTTTAAACCTACAGATTTGGAACAAGGTATCCATACTAAATATTCGAAAGACAGACTGACACCATTAGGCTTCGAGCAATCAAGAAAGTTACCAGCTAATTCTGTTTTAGTGACTTGTATTGGAGCAACTATCGGTAAAACTGGACTTACAACTGTAGAAGGAACTTGTAATCAGCAAATAAATGCAATTATACCTACATCTGCTATATTAGCTAAATTTCTTTTTTATGTTTGCATATCTGATTATATGCAACATGAAATAAAAGCAAATGCGTCAGCAACCACATTACCAATATTAAACAAAGCAAACTTTTCAAAGATAGCGATAACTATTCCTCCTTTGCAAGAACAAAGCAGGATTGTAAAAAGCATAGAACATTGGTTATCATTAGTCGATTGCATTGAGGGAAACAAAGAAAATTTGCAAAGAACAATAAGGGAGGCTAAATCAAAAATACTTACCCTTGCCATTCACGGTAAGCTTGTACCTCAAGACTCTACGGACGAACCTGCCAGCGAACTGCTCAAGCGCATCAATCCCAAGGCTGAGATTACTTCTGATAACGGGCATTATCAGAAGTTGCCCGAAGGATGGGTGATTACATCAATATCTGAGATGTGTGAAAATATCAATGGGTTGTGGAAAGGTAAGAAGGAGCCATTTGTGAAAGTTGGTGTAATACGCAATGCCAATTTTACAAAGGATTTTAAATTGGATTACTCAAAAATTGAATACATTGACGTTGAAGAACGAGCTTTCAAAAAACGTCATCTTTTGAATGGCGATTTGATTGTGGAGAAATCTGGTGGTAGTGATAATAATCCTGTAGGACGTGCTATTTTGTATGAAGGTAAAGATGCTATCTTTTCTTTTAGCAATTTCACGATGGTGTTAAGAATTCACTATAAAGATGTTCTTTCTTATAAGTATTTGTACTATTATATTATGAGCAAATATCAGAAAGGAGATATGAGATTAATGCAAACCCAAACAACAGGATTGCATAATCTCATTCTCGATAAGTATCTTGATATTCCGTTGTGTCTTCCACCGTATCAAGAGCAGCAACGCATAATCAACAAAATAGAAGAAACATTTGGTGTTTTAGATTTAATAATGGAGAACCTATAGATTCTCCATTATCTTATCGAGGATTGTAAATGTTTGATTTATGGCATTTACAATCCTTTTTTGTTCTTCGTATGGAGGAATAGGCACATTGATAGCCTTGAATAACTTCTTGTTCAGGTGCGGAATGGCCGAACCGACCTTATTCTCTCTTAGCGTCTTTTGATGCAGGTTTATTACTTGTAGAACATAGTCGGTGTACATTTCTTCATGAATGGAAAGTTGCTTGAATGTGCTACCTTTATAGCCATCTACTGGCGCACGAAAAACTTCTCCAGAGTTTTCACCATCCACTAAAATCAGTAAAGTGTTTGCAGCTGTATATTTGCCTGACGTTAATACTTTAGCTTCTCGTTCTCCACGCAGATACTTCACATCAAGATTTATTCTTTCTATGCCATTTTGCTTCTCTCCATCTACCAAAGCACATAGTGTTTGCATGGGTGTAATCACCCATCCTTCAGGCAACTTCTGATAATGCCCGTTATCACAAGTGATTTCAGCCTTGGGATTGATGCGTTTGAGCAGTTCGCTGGCAGGCTCGTCCGTAGGGTCCTGAGGGACGAGTTTACCGTGAATGGCAAGATCAAGGACTTTGGATTTTGCCAGACTAATAACTTTTTGTATTCGTCCTTTGCTTTCTTCGATTTTATCAATTATACTTAACCATTCGCCCAATTCTTTGACAATACGCTTTTGTTCCATAATCGGTGGTATAGGTAATTCCAAATTGGACAAAATTGTTCCATTGACATTGGGTTGACCGATGCCTACAGAGTTGCCAAGAACTTGTTCCCAATAAAAACCAGATTCAAAGAAGTATTTGACAAACGCTGGTAACACATAGTGGTTTGTTTGTACTCTAATAAGGTAGGACGCATAAATAGCTTTTTCTTTCAAGCTATTTACGAGATATGATTTTCCTACAGTTGCACCTGTCCTTGCAAATAATATGTCGCCATCTTTTAACAAATAGGCTTCGGCTTTTTCATTTTCATAATCAGTAAATGGAACTGTGTCCCAGTTTACCGTGTTATCTTGTATGTCAGTAATTCTTAATAAGCGATAGGTTCCTTGTGATTTCGCAGATTCACTAACACCATAAAGAATTGATTGAGAAATTTCGCCAACAGTCGTCCACACCCACGAACTCGGCACTTCAAACGGTTCATTCTCATAATGCGGCTTATCTGAAGTAAACAAATAATGCCGTTAGCATCGCTGCCTGCGGCATAACCATGATAAAACCATTACCCCCAACCCGCGGCCTGCGTCTGCGCAGCTCGTCGATTTTCACGTGTTGGATGATGGGGTTGGGGAAAATGTGGCACACCAATGAAACGGAATCGTGATTTGGTGGGGAGTGGTTGGAATGTAACCAATTATTCGGGTTCCAATTTCTTTCAGGATGATATTGCCCGTCTTATTTGGGACCGTTATTATGAGGTTTCCATCAAGAACCTTGTGGATGCCATCCACAATTCTGAGGACAAGGCTAATCTGAATGCCGCTCTTCGCATCCATCGTGTCTATCTCACGGCAGTCTTGGCAGATATCTACGGTGACGTGCCTTGTTCGGAGGCTGGTCTGGGTTATATCTCAGGTATCTCTACCCCTAAATATGATACCGTAGAGGAACTCTACAGCTGGTTCTTCGAGGAACTTGACGCTTGCGAGAAGCAGCTTGGCACAGGTACCGACCACATTTCTGGTGATGTCACCAGCATGGGTGGTGATGTAGCTCAGTGGAAGAAGTATGCCAATGCACTTCGTATGCGCTATGCCATGCGCATTTCCGATGTTAATCCACAGAAGGCAAAGGAGGAGTTTGAGAAGGCTGTGGCTGCTGGTGCTATCGCCAGTGCTGCCGACGATGCTTACATCAAGTATTCAGATTCTCCTTATACCTATTATGATGGAGCCAGCGACTATGATTTCCGTACCAATGCCTTGGGAGAGATACTCTATGGTCAGGATGCTATATCTCCTACATTCGTATGCTCTACCTTGTTCTATCAGATGCAGAATACTGACGACCCTCGTCTCTATCGCATCTGTCGCCACTATTACAACATCAAGCGTAGTCAGGTGAAGCCAGACAAGGAGCAGAACATCGACTTGACCGATGAGGTGTTGTCTTACTTCCAGCGTCAAGGTATTGGTGAGGAGCCTTGTAATCCTGGTGCTGCTTGGTATAGCGACTGGATGAACGTGCCTAAGGTATCAGAATTTCCTTCTCTCGCTAAGTTGGCTGAGCAAGATGCTAACAATTATGACAACTCAGATTGTCTTGCACGTACGATGCGTCCATGCTTGAACATCGACTTTGAGATGCCTTCTTGCCCTGGTATTCTGATTACCTCTGCCGAGGTGAAATTCCTCATGGCCGAGGCTAAGACCAAGGGTTGGAATGTAAGTGGTGACGCTGAGACTCTCTATGAGGAAGGTGTTCGTGCTTCCATGGAGATGCTCAACAACTATTATCTCACGTCCAACAAGATTTCTGAGGATGAGATCAATGAGTTCATTGCCAACAACAAGTTGGGTGACAATCCTAAGGCGACCATCAACACCCAGGCATGGATTCTCCACATGATGAACCCATCAGAGGGTTGGGCTAACTTGCGTCGCTCCGACTTTCCTGCTATCCTGGACAGAAGCCGACTAGGCATCTTTACCAATGGTTTCACTTATACCGATTCTAACATGGCTATGCCTACTCGCTTGCGTTATCCAGAGTTGGAAGGTCAGTATAACAGCGTCAACTATAAGGCTGCCATCGAGCGTATGGGTGGTACTGATGATTGGCACAAGAAGCTTTGGTGGGATAAGGCTAACGTCAACCTTCAGCCAGAATTCGCTCCAGCTAATGGTAAAGGATACATTAAGTAATTAAGAATTTAGAATGAACAATTAAGAATTGGCTAACGCCATAACTATTAATAATTATCAAGATGAAAAAGATAATGAATCAATATAAAGGTAATGTCTTGAAGGCAATGATGATACTTTTCGCCATGAGCTTTGCGTTCGCAGGCACTGCTACACTGTCTTCTTGTTCCTCTGACGACGATCCTTTCTTCACCGTATCAGAAGATGACAATCCTCGTATCTTGAACACCGACTTGGCTGACCAGAAGTTGGATCGCAAGACCAAATTGAACTTGGAAATCAAGGTGACTCCTGTTCACTACACCACTGTGACATGGCTCTTTGATGATACTCAGATTGCTGAGGGTACAACCTTCGACCAGACTTTGCCTGTAGGTACTCATGAACTGAAGATTGTGGCAACCACCACCAAGGGCAAGACCACATCCCGCACCTTGAAAGTTACCGTAACTCCTGCTGCCGATGACCCAGCCTTGGGTACCAATGCCGTCGAGC
>ERZ1034691.1231-NODE-1231-length-17089-cov-21.474698_pt1 | contig 17089 bp, 23 predicted proteins | sample MGYA00520638_ERZ1034691 | MGnify/ENA primary metagenome ERZ1034691 (study PRJEB33766, sample SAMN09781763) | gut metagenome | biome: gut microbiome | host: Homo sapiens | place: Madagascar | study: EMG produced TPA metagenomics assembly of the PRJNA485056 data...
TTCCGTGCGGCGAGTGCCTCCACGGATTTATCGTTTTTATCGAACTGAGAGGTGGCGAGTTTCATTTCGGAGCCGAGCACCTTGAAGGACTGGTTGATGTCCGCCAGCGCTTTTTTGAACTCTTTTTCACCCTCAAGACCGATCTTCAGCCCGAAACTGTCTGCCATATACCGTCACCTCCTTAAATGCCGTCCGGGATAATATCGTCGATGTAGCGTTCGTGAGCAGGAATAGCCTGCCCGTTATACTGTTTGTGGCACTCCCACAGATCCAGCAGCAGACCAAACGGCATCAGCCACACCTCATCCTGGCTGAGATGCAGGTGGGCAAGGCCGTAATAAAGAAGCCGGGTAAACAGCTCCGCATCGGAGACCGTTACCCGACTTGCGCGTTTTTTGCGTCTTTCTCGCTTTCCACATTCCGCTTGGTGCCCTTGTAGAGCGCCTCCGTAATGGCGGTTTTATAACCGGCAAGATCAAGCGGCGTAGTCAGAAGCTCCACCACATCCTCGGTGAGCAGCTCCTTGGGGTGCTCCTTGTCCTTGAGGTTGTGAATGAGGATGCTCTGATTTGCCAGAAGCGTGATGAGCCACACGATCTCTCCGATGGCCATTTCAAAGTTCTCGGACTTCATCAGCTTCTCGCCGAGGTTTTCCAGCCCGCCATAGCGACCGGCGATCTCCTTGGTGGCTTTGGTTGTGAGGAGCAGCGTGTACTCCTCGTCACCGATGTTGATAACTGCGGTTCTTTCGTTATCCATTGTGCGTTACCTCCGTTAACCTTGTTTTTCGGGTGTCGTGGTATAGGTCGGCTCATAGACTTCCTTATACCAGTTCGTGATAGTCGCAGCGGTCACATCGCCCTCCAATGCTTCTGCCTTCCACGGGTGCTTGCCGCCTGCGTCTGCTTTGTTGCGGCGCAGAATGGTGCCTTCAATGGTCGGCGTGGAGAAGGTAATGCTGTCGCCCTTGGTGGCAAGGTTCGTCGCCGGAATACCGAATTTCACTCGGTAGAGCCAGTAATACTTGTACTTGCCGTTGGACTTCTTGGCACGAAAGCCCACCGCCACGGGATCACCGCCGTCCTCGGATGCGGAAATGAGCACCTTGTTTTTGTCGATGGTCGCACCGGTGAGGTCGGATGCCGCCGTAGAGCCGATATCGTCAATGCCGAGGGAGAGCGTGCCGGACTTGAATTCCTTCACGATCTCCGAAGCGCCGTCATCGGCATAGAGCGTAGCTTCAGCCAATTCCACCGAAAGGTCGGCGGAGATGGCTTTCGCAAGCTGAGACGGCGTACCGTATGTTTCCTCACCGGCGTCGTTCTCGGTGATTTTTGCGTAATACAGTCTGTCAAGACCGATAGTCGCCATGATTCATTCCTCCAAATCGTAGATTTGCGCCACATCAATGGCGTAGTGATGGTAGCCGGTCTCGGTTTCATATCCGATGTACCGGCGGTCGGTAATATAAAAGTCCGCACCCAGCAAGGCACGGACGAGTGCATTTTTCAGTTTGGTGTAACTGCCCTTCGTGAAAAGGGACAGCCGTGCCTCCTGTGCCTCGCAGCCGGGCGCATTGTCGGCATGAAGCTCGAAGCTGTCCGACAGCGGTGTGATGACCAGATAGGTGTCCGGCGCTTTGCCGGAGAACACACCTGTTTCCACGGATACGCCGCAGCTTTCGGCGATGGTTTGTAAATCGGATAGAACACTCACAGCTTTTCCACCTCCTCGTCCAGTGCTTTGGTCATGGCATCGATGCACTCCTGACGGGATGCCGTTTTCGCTGGTTTCAGAAACGGCTTTGCAGGCTGACCGTGCTTGCCGTATTCGAGAATATTGGCAAGTTTGGCGTTGCTGCCGCCGTCCGAGCGAGGCTCGGCAAAGCCGACCTTGATGTCGTGGTTACCGTCCCGGTTCAGCTTAGAGGGAGAAAGGCCGAGCGCACCTTCCAGTTCGCCCGTGGTGCGGGATTTGAACTTTGTCCCTCTGCCAATAACGGAGGAGAGATTGCTCTTGACTTTTTTCAGCACCACCTCGCCACCGGCCTGCAGGACGGTATCCGCAACGCTGTCAAAGTTGCTGCCGAGCTTGGAAATCTTCAGAAGGAAATCCTCCGGCATTTTCATTTCAGCTTTTGCCAATGGTAGGTTCACTCCTTTTCGCTAAAACTTCGATGTACATCCCACGCCCCTTTACATCCTCCACGGACACAATGTCGTAGCGACAGTCATCGCAGATGAGAAAATGATCGGTAGTGACCGTCAGCCCAGGAATACACCGAAATCGGAACAGGTCGGTGGCTTCACTGAATGCAGCGAGGTTTGCCCACCGCTGACTGCCGTGCCGACCTTCCCGGTACACACGGACGGAAGCGAGGACTTCATCCTCGGAATGGGTGAAGCCCTCGCTGTCCTTGACCTGCCTGGTTTTCACAATGTCGGCAAAGCCGTTCATTTTTCCAAAACTCATACCTGCCACCGCCTATCCAAGCGGAGCAGCAGATTGACGGTGTTCCACACCTGCTGTGCCGCTCCGGTGTTATCCGCAAAAAAGCCGCCCGTGCTGCCGTCCCGGCTTTCGTAGAAGTGGGACGACAGCATGATGACGGCTTGCTCTGTAGTGGGCGGCATGGGGCTCTCTTTGTAGTAGCCCTCCGGGATGTGCTGGTAGCTTTCGGCGTAAGAAACAGCGGCGGTGATGTAGCTTTTCAGCAGCTCATCATCCGCCGTGTGTTCCAGGATAAGGTTGGCTTTCACTTTGGAGAGAAGCTCGTCCATCACCGCCGCCTCCTTTCATTAGGTGCCGGAAGAGGCAGTGCCCTTCTGCTGCAACACCTTGATAGCTTCGGGCAGAATGAGCTTGCCGTCCAGGCGCTTGGATGCGATGAAACCGATCTGACCGGTCTCCGCAAAGCGCTCATTCAGACGCTTGAAGGTAATACCCAGGCGGTCGCCGATCCAGTAGTAGTTGAAGTCGCCGAAAGCAACGGTCTTCTGACCGGCCGCCAGCTCCGGCGCATAGGGAGAGGTGTAGATACGCTTGCCGAGCAGCGTATCAAAACCACCCTCATGCAGAGCGGGCTGCCACAGATACTGACCGTTGGAGTCCTTCAGCTTGCGGATGTTCTTCATGGTGGAGTCATTCAGAAGCCACACGGCGTTCTTACGATAGGCGCTGTTCAGAGAGTAGAACAGGTCGATCAGCTCGTCTGCGGTGATAGCGGTCGCGGAAGCCGCAGTGACGCCAAGCTGACCGCCGCCCGTGGCATTGAAAATACCCGTGGGCTTGCCGCTGCCGTCGCCGGTGAGGAACGCCTCTTCCTCCTTGTTGCCGATGCGACGGGCAAACTCGGTGCGGAAGTAGTCTTCCAGGTCAAAGGCAGAGTCGTTCAGAAGCTCTTCGGACACCTTGATCATGGTAGCGACCTTGTGTGCGCCGATGAGCTGCTGACCGAAAGCATCGTCGCCTTCGGGAATGGTGCCTTCCTCATCGACCCAGGCGGCAGTGCCTTTGGTGGCGACGATGGGGATCTTGTGACTGCCGGAGGCAGTGGTGATGACATGAGCCAGGCTTCTGACCACATTCTCTGCGGAAAGGGACTGCACCAGGGTCTGCTCGAATTCGTCGGGAACGAGGTAGCCGCCCTCACTGTCCACGCCCTCCTGCAGAGCGTTGCGGATCTCTGCAGTCAGCATACCGCCCTTGGTGCGGGACTGTGCCCAGAACGCCTTCTTATAGGCGTCGGAAGCACGGCCGGTCTTGGTGTCCACCTTTGCGGTGTCGGGCTTCTGGGTGATGGGCGTATTGACCGGAGTGTTCAGCTCGCGTTCAAAAGCGTCCAGACGCTCCTGGCGCTCGATCTCACGGCCGAGGTCGACGATCTCCTGTTCCATCTTCTCATAGGTGGCGGTGTCCTCAGCAGAGAGGACGCCTTTGTCGCTTCGGTGGGAGTCGAGAAATGCCTTCGTCTGCTCCCAGGTCTTTGCGCGCTGTGCGCGCAGTTCGTTGATCTTACTCATTGTTTGTATCCTCCTTAAGGTTTGATAAGTGCGAGTCTCTTTTCGAGCTCGGAGATGGGTGTGCCTGCGGGTTTCGCAAGTTCGGACGGGGTGTGATGGCTCTTGACCTTGGACATGAGCGAGTTGGTGACGGCTCTGCGGCTGAACACGAAGCTGTCCTCCGCAGCGGCACTTTCACCGTCTGCCTTGAACAGCAAATCATCGGCAAAGCCCAGCTCCACAGCCTTGTTGGCATTCATCCAGGTCTCGGCATCCATGAGGTGGCTGAGCTTGGCACGGGACAGGCCGGTCTTGATCTCGTAGGCATTGATGATGCTTTCCTTGACTTCGGAGAGCATATCGATTGCCTTCTGCATCTCCTCGCTGTCACCGATAGCGACCGTCAAGGGGTTGTGGATCATCATGAGCGCCGTGGGCGACATGAGCACCTTCGTACCTGCCATTGCAATGACGGATGCGGCAGAGGCGGCAATACCGTCAATCTTGACTGTGACGTCACCGTGGTAGTCCATCAGCATATTGTAGATTTGCGCTGCAGCCACGCAGTCGCCGCCGGGCGAGTTGATCCAGACGGTGATATTCCCGGAGCCGGACATCAGCTCATCCTTGAAAAGCTGCGGCGTGACATCATCGTCAAACCAGCTCTCCTCAGCGATCGTGCCGTTTAAGAACAGGGTTCTCTCTTGGATCTGTTCCTGCGTCTCCTCGTTGGTCACCGTCCTGCTTTTCCAATTCCAGAACTTCTTCATCGGATTTTTCCTCCTTTCCGTTATCGGTGTTGATATTTGCAAAAGCTCCGGCGTTTTGCAACGGGAGCATATTGCCGTTGATGAGGTACAGGTCGCCGCCGTCCTCTGCCGGGATGCGGTCGAGGTTTTCCAGCTCGCGGATGTCGTTGGCGGACATCCAGCCGTTCTGGCGACCGATGGCGTACCCGTTCATGCGGCTCTGGTAGTCGCCGCGGAGCAGACCTTCCAGATTGAACTTCACGAAATACACGGCTTTTTCATCCTTGGACAGGAGCGACCGCTGAATGGACTGCTCCCAGCGGATAACCCAGGGGTCAAGGGTGTACTTCACGAACTCCAAGGACTGCTGCTCGATATTAGAAAAGCTCGACTTTTCCAGGTCACCGACCATGTGGGGCGGGACTCGGAAAATTCGAGCGATCTCATTGATTTGGAATTTTCGTGTTTCGAGGAACTGCGCCTGCTCCGGCGAGATGCCGATGGGCGTGTACTTCATGCCTTCCTCCAGCACGGCGATTTTGTTTGCGTTGCCGCTGCCGCCGAAGGTGGACTGCCAGCTCTCCCGCACACGCTGTGGGTCTTTGATCGTGCCGGGGTGTTCCAGCACACCACCCGGAGCAGCACCGTTGGCAAAGAATTTTGCACCGTATTCCTCACAGGCGATTGCCATGCCGATGGCGTTCTTCGCCATGGCGATGGGACTGTAGCCCACCAAGCCGTCAAAGCCCAGACCGGGGATGTGAAGCATCTCGGACGGGTCGAGATAGACCGTTGAGCCTTTCATGGTGGGCGCATCATCAGACTGGGTGGAATAGAGGTAGTAGAGTTTGCCGTTCTTGTTCCGGTTGACCTCCATGCGGTTAGGCATCAAGGGGTACAGAGCCACCACTTCACCCTTGCCGTTGCGGATGATCTGGGCGTAGGCATTGCCCCAGAGGAGCAGGTGCGTCATGAGGGTTTCCCGGAATACAAAGGAACTCATCTCTGGGTTCGGCTCATCGTGGAGCAAATGGTAGAGCGGATGGTCGAGCGCCATTGCCTTGCCACCGCTGTCCGTGTATTTATAAAGGTGCAGCGGCAGTCCTGCGACAGCTTCCGACAGGATGCGGACACAGGAATACACAGCGGTCATCTGCATTGCCGAGCGCTCCGTCACCGCTTTGCCGGAGGTCGTACCGCCCATGAAAAAGGCGTAGTTGCTGCCCGATGTGCGGTTTTGAGGCTTGTCCCTAGATTTGAACAGCCCTGAAAATAATGACATAAATTCTCCTTCTGTCCTGTTTATTGGACACCAAGTATGATATAATGAATTCATAAAGAAAGGGGCGATAGACAATGGGATTAACTGCAAAGGAATTTGCTGATAAGCACGCCATCAGTAGTAGAAAAATTAAGCCGTGGTATGAGAAGGGGTATTTGGGGTCAACCACTAAAGACGAAAAAACGGGAGTTTATGATATCCCAGAGGATACCCCCGTCCCATATTCGGCGGATGGTCGTATCAAGAAAATTCCTAAGTTATGGGGGGAATTACTCGATGCTGCGCAAAGCCAAAATTCCGTTTTTCCGAGAATGTACCCTTACATAAAAGATGAGGTTTTCACATCTCAGATTGAGTTGTTTATTGATGCGGGCTTCATGAAGCGAAATGATACTCAATCCGGCCCGTGCTTCCTGGAAATCACACCCCTTGGCTATGAATTTATGAACACCCTGTCTGAAAATGAACGGAAGAGAGCTTTTGAAAAAATAGAGCGCAGACTTGCGACGGGTGCGACTCTCGTTCAGGCAATATGTGCTGTTATTCCTGTAGTACAGCAATTTTTCTTAATCTCTGCCTAAATAAACAGCAATCCCCGACTATCATATACAGACTCGGCGGTGTCGTTGCCGCAACGGATGGCTCTATCCAGTGCCATGATCGTTGCCACAGCACCGTCGATTTTCTCTGTAGACTTCTCCTTGTCCGGCTTGATGTTCCCGGCTGGGTCGGTGCGGATGAAGATGTTGTCCATCATCCAGCGGAGGACGGGGTGTCCGCCGTGGGCAATTTTCTGCTCCAGCACCAGTTTCATCAGCTCCTTGGTCGGCGGGGACATATCCTTGAAGCCCTGTCCGAAAGGAACGACCGTAAAGCCCATGCCCTCAAGGTTCTGCACCATCTGAACAGCACCCCAACGGTCAAAGGCGATCTCCCGGATATTGAAGCGTTCCCCCAGGCTTTCGATGAACTTCTCGATATAGCCGTAGTGAACGACATTGCCTTCGGTGGTTTGGAGGTATCCTTGCCGCTCCCACACATCGTATGGCACATGGTCACGCCGGACTCGGAGTTCGAGGTTGTCCTCCGGTATCCAGAAGTACGGCAGGATGATGTATTTGTCGTTCTCATCTTCCGGCGGAAACACCAGGACGAATGCTGTAATATCCGTTGTGGAGGACAAGTCCAGACCGCCGTAGCAGACACGACCTTCCAAATCATCCTCGCTGACCGCAAACTCGCATTTGTCCCACTTGTCCATCGGCATCCAGCGCACCGCCTGTTTGACCCATTGGTTCAAGCGGAGCTGCCGGAAGGAGTTTTCCTCACCAGGGTTCTGCTTTGCCGACTCGCAGGCGTCCTTCACCTTGTCGATGCCCACCGTGATGCCGAGGGAGGGATTGGCTTTCTTCCAGACCTTCGGGTCCGTCCAATCGTCCGATTCGTCAGCACCATAGATGACGGGATAGAAGGTGTGGTCGATCTTGCGACCCTCGATGATGTCCTTTGCCTTCTGGTGGATCTCATAGCAGATGGACTTCGTATCGTTGCCGGCCGTGGTAATGAGGAAATACAGCGGCTGCATACGGGCGTCGCCGGAGCCTTTGGTCATGACGTCAAAGAGCTTGCGGTTGGGCTGGGTGTGCAGCTCGTCAAATACCACGCCGTGAGTGTTAAAGCCGTGCTTGTTGCCCACATCGGCAGAGAGCACTTGGTAGATACTGCCCGTTGGCTGATAAATGAGCCGTTTCTGGGAATCCAGTATCTTGACCCGTTTTGAGAGTGCCGGACACATCCGCACCATATCCGCCGCCACATTGAAAACGATGGACGCTTGCTGACGGTCAGCGGCGCAGCCGTAGACCTCGGCGCGTTCCTCTCCGTCGCCGCAGGTAAGCAGGAGCGCCACAGCGGCGGCAAGTTCGGACTTGCCCTGCTTTTTCGGAATCTCGATGTAGGCGGTGTTGAACTGTCGATAGCCGTTGGGCTTGAGGACACCGAAAATGTCCCGGATGATCTGCTCCTGCCAGTCGATAAGCTCGAAGGGCTTTCTCGCCCAGGTGCCCTTGGTGTGGCAGAGGCTTTCGATGAACATGACGGCGTAATCGGCGGCATCCGTATCGTAATGAGAGGTTTTCTCCATGAACCTTGTCGGCTTGTAGTTTTTCAGTTTTCTCGTAATATTCACCTCCAAGGCATAAAAAATAGCCGCCATCCGAATTGGATGCGACCTTCTGCATAACGAGCAGCAGCCCCTCACGGAGCCGTTGCTTTGAAATTTTGGCTTTTTACCAGTTCTCGCTGTGGAGCAGAAGCTCCAGCGCAAGCTGTGTGTTTTCATCGGCGGGTTCTATGTCCCAGCCTCTGTCGTAGTTGCAGACGATTTTGCCGTCCCGCTTGAGCATCAGCTTGGAAATGCGTCCGCCCTCGATGCCCCACTCGGAGCCTTTGTCGTACTGCTTCATCCAGTAGTGAAAAACCTCGCCGTTTACCTTGATGCTGCTTTCTTTCCACATAACCGTGTACCTCCGTTTGTTTTGTTGTGAGTGTATATTACCGTCATGTCCGGGATATATCCAGTCATTTCGGAGAATATACTACACAATCATTCGGAGTAAAAACTGTGTATTTTACAGCGTTATTCTGGCTGGCGGCAGCGGTGAATGGAGACGATGATCTGCTCCTGCTCATCCGGCTTTACGCCGATGGAATCGAGTGCCTCCCGTGTGCCACAGTCCGGGCAGATGAGTGTTTCGTTGTCGAGCCTTGAAAGAGCTGGATGCTCCCGGTAGGCTTGTCCGCACCTGGGGCAGACCGATATTCGGATGATGTTATTGTCCTTCATGATGTTCCTCCCCACATTTGAGATAAGCGTCTATCAGCACCACCCGGTCAAAGCCGAAATCGTCGTAGCCCTGGATGCAGGTCTGCATATAAGGAACGGACGGAATGCCGATGGGTCTGTCCTCATGCATGATGTACACGAACACCCGGCGTTTGCGGACCTTGCCGGTGCGGATGCCCTTTATCGGTAGGGTCAGCTCCTTCTTGTAGTAGAAGTTCGGGAAGCCCTCGTAGCGGTTCAGGGCTTTTTCGTCCGCTGGGGTGACCTCCCACACGGCGACGGGAACCGTGCTGCCGGGCTTCTTTTCCACCGTGAGGTAGGAACCCGTCTTGCTGCCCTTGAAAAGCAGCTCGTAGTCTTTCAGGACAGATGTTCCGATGATCCGTGCCGACGGGCAGCGCATCCGCATCTGGCGGACATTGAGGTTGCTGCCGTAAGCGATGTAATAGCGTTTTTCCATAAAAAATACTCCTTTCCGAAGTTGCCTTCTACCACCGAAAGCCCGCCATCAGCGGGTTCGGGGGCCTCTGGGCTGCGTCCTTCAAGCGGCTGCTCTGCCGCTGCGGAAGGCTGCATCCCCGTCAAGGCGCTTCGTAAGGAGCTCTCTTGCGGTCCTGAACTCTTCGCCAATGAAGCCAAGGCGGAGGAGCCAGGTGCGCATTGCGTATTTGGGGTTTTCGTTCTGCTGGGGCTTGGGGCTTGCGGTTCTGACCGTCTTTGCCATCTGGCTCAGGGCGAGGCAAAGCTGAATGTAGCTCTTGAGCTGTCCGGCGTGGAGTCCGTTCAGCTTGCCGTCTGCCGGGGCGTCAAATTGGAAAAGGCGGAACTCGACCGTTCCCTTGGTGAAGGTAGCGTGGAGGTTCAGCATATGGTAGCGGCTGTCGTTGTAGTGCTGGCTTCTGCCGTAGTCGGCGTTTTGACTGCCGTACCAGATGTCCGCAAGGTCTGCCATCGTGGAGGGCTTTCTGCGGTTGAGCCGTTCCAGGAACCTGGGGTCGACCGTTCTGCAGTAGCGGCTGATGCGGCCTCTGTCGAGGTCCAGTGCGCTTGCCAGGAGGTCTTCGTGGCTTGCCATGATGTTTGCGAGGTTTCGGAGCGTTTGGGGCGTGTGCCCCTTGGCACCAATGTGGATGTGAACACCGCAGCCTCTGGTGGCATCGCTTTTTGCTCCGGCTTTGCGGAGGCGGCGAACCAGCTCCTGCAGGGTCTCCATGTCGGCGTAGGTCAGGATCGGGGTGACCATCTCGCATTTCTCACTGTCCGGGCCCGCGATGCTGACGTCCTTCTGGAATTTCCACTCGCGTCCGCTCTCATCCCAAGCCGACCAAGTGCAGTAGCCGTTGCGGCAAGCGGTGTTCTCGTACCGCCCGGTACCAAAGAAGGTGGCTGCCAGCATTGCGGCCTTCTCTCTGGTGATGCTGTTCATTTCGACCTCGACCCCGATGGTCTGCTTCTTCATTTCGGCTACCTGGTTTTCTGTTCTCTGGCTCATGTTTGTGACCTCCGTTTTGGTTTGTTTTCCCTTTCGGTAGTCACATATTACCTCTGAAAGCACACTATATCCAGTTATATCTGAGTCATAAACTACACGATCTTGCGGTCTGAAAACTGTGTATATTACAGCAGTTTACGGCAGATGTCCTCGCTGTAAGCCACGCTCAGACCGCAGCCGTTATCCCACGCAACCATGATGCTGCCGATGTCATCCACACCTCGCACGGTGCCTTTCGTGCCGACAGGCGGTGCCTGGGGATCGTCCATCCGAACAAGCTCTACACGGCTGCCGACCGGATATTCCTTGCGAATACGCTCGACCGTTTCCTTACTCGGAAATCTCATGTTCTGTACCTCCGTTTTTGAAAGCTGAAGAGCCGGACAGGTTCTTCAGCAGGATTTTTCGAGCGGCCTTGTATTCCGCACCGATGAAGCCCAGCCGAAGCAGGAAACAACGGAATGCGTACTTCTCATTTTCAATCGGTTTTTCGGAAGAATTGACACGGCTTTGATTTCGTGCCATCTCGCACAGCTTGCAGATGAAGGTGTCGTAGGCGTTCATCTCGTCCGGGGTGGGGGTCGCCGGGAACCAAGGGAAGGATACCTTCGTGTCCGTGATTTCCAACGGCAGATTGTCCACACCGAGGGCTTTCTTGATAAGACTGCCCTTGGCGGCAATGAGTGCATTTAGGTTTTCCAGATTGCTGTCGGTGAACAGGCTCTTCGGCATGGAAACGCAGACGGCGCAGGGCTCATCCTCATCCTCGGTGTGGCTCTGGTCGATGTCAAAGCCCTCATCGTAGATGTGCTGAAGCAGCCGCTCGATGCCCTCGCTGTCGGCACGGTCATCAAAGGAAAGACTGCCGTTTCGGTCAATGGTGAAGTAATCCACCTCATAGTTGAATGTGGGCGCACCACAGTACTTTGCGGGAACGCCGAGCCAGTCGGAGATGGTCTTAACCAGCCGCTTGCGCTCCGCACCCTGGGCATGGATTGTAATCGTCATGTTCGTGACCTCCTTGTTTTATGGTAGTCACATATTACCGTCAGGTTCGGTATATATCCAGTTATATCTTCACATTTCCGGTGTAGATTATATCGGCACATTATCGCCGCCGGACTGTGCATACCACACAATTCCGCAGAGCACAAACCATACGCACGGAAGTGCCACGCCGTTGCCCCACATCTTATATTCCGCACTGTCGGAATACGGATCTTTCAGCCACTTTGCGACCTGCTTGTCGGATTTCATTTTGCAGCCGGTCACTTCGGAATAGGTCTTGAATACCTTGTGCCAAAAGTACATCTCTTCATCGGACGGTTTTTCCGTACCGAGGTCGGCACACCAGTTGTCCGGGAAGCCTTGGAGTCTGGCGCACTCGGTGGGCGTCAAACGGCGGACGGTGTATCCGCTTTGGATAGCGCCCGGCCCTTTTGCCACCAGTGTCGGCTGAAGCTCCTTTTCAAAGGTCGGAGCAAACTTGGCGTTCTGCCCCTGGTTGAAGGTGTCTCTGCCGATGCCGTAGCAAACGGCGGTGGGGTCTTTGTAGTCACGGGCAAGGACGGTAGGAGCCTTATCTTCGGAAACCTGGGCAAAGCTGCCGGTTGTCATGGTATAGACAGCGTGGCGGTCAACGGTATTGAGGGTGAAGGATACATCTTCGTTGATGCCATCGCCCTGGGGACCGTTCTTGTCCTCGCGGCCGATCATGGAGCCCTGCAGCACATAGGTCTGCTGTTTCGTCCCGGCATTAGCACACACCACAGCGGAGCGGTCTCCGAGGTCACGAACCTCATCCCGCTGATTCTGCGTGAAAGCAACAACGGCGATGCCTCCCTGGTTGCAGGAGGGATTGCCGCCGTTGCCGTCAAGCGTCCGTGCGGTTTCCGCTTCGTAGATCCCGCTGTGGGGATTATCCGACTTCATGGCATTGGAGTCCTTGGAGGAGATGCCGAAGGGCTGAAGGACGCAGGTGAAGTTGTCCTTGTCCGGCATCCGCTGATTTCCTCCGGCATTCTGCTTGGTGAGGGTCGGAGAAACCTGTCCGCCGTCCCAGCCGCAAGGCTCGAACAGCGTCTGGTCGTTGTTGCAGGACAAGGTGGCGGATTTGTTCTCCTGGATGAGAGGTCCCTTGCCGCCACCTTCACAGCCGGAGCGGATCTTCATCACAAGCGGTACATTGTTGCCGCCCGTGCCCATGCGTGAGGTCAGTGTCTGCACATTCCCGTCCTCGGAAAGTTTGACTCTGCTGTCGGTCGGATGGTTTTCCAGTGCGACCGCCGCAGGAACTACCCCAGCACGGAGCGTGGGAGAGCATTCCTCCTCATAGCCGATGGTGCGGCTCTTGGCAGAATGCTCGGTGCAAAATCCTGCCGACTCCATGACGCAGGGCGGATGATGCGCTTCTGCTCGGAGCGTGGAGGTGACTTCCTCTGTGATGTCCATGCGGTCACCGCCCTGGTCATTCAAAACTATACCATTCCGACCGGTACTCATTCCGCAGTTCACGCCGAGGGTTGCGGAAGTGTCGTCCGTCAGACTGCCGTTGTATCCGTCGAAGCCTGTCGCTCCAGGGCAAGGCGTAAAACTTCCGGCAGCTCTTTGCCACGAGCGGAAGCCCTCCGCAGAATACCAAGACAGGCCCTCTGACTCAAATAGTATTTTTCCGGCACCTCTGCCTGCAAGATCTGCGACAAGGTAGATGCGGCGTCTGCGTTGGGGAACTCCCCAGTATTGCGCATCAAGAGTTCGGTACGCAACGCTCCATCCGTCTCCCATGTATAGGTCGGCGTAGGGCCATCGTGCTTTTTCAGGCATAGGCACCTGGGCATTCGGCTCGGCGATGCCGATGACCGCTTCGAGGACGGCTTTGAAGTCCTCACCCTTGTTCGAGGAGAAGGCACCGGGGACATTCTCCCATACGATGTATCTTGGATATCTGCCACCTGTGGCACACCTCATTTCTTTGATAATACGGACGGCTTCATAAAAAAGACTTGAACGGGAACCGTCCAGACCGTCTCTTCGGCCTGCCACGCTCATGTCCTGGCATGGGCTGCCGAAAGTGATAATGTCCACGGGTTCGATTCTGCCGCCGTCCATAGCGGAGATGTTCCCGTAGTGCTTCATAAAAGGCAGACGCTTGGTGGTCACCCGAATGGGAAACGGCTCGATCTCCGAAGCCCACACGGGAGTGATACCGGCAAGCAGTCCGCCCAACGGAAAACCCCCGGATCCATCGAACAGGCTTCCGAGGGTCAAAGGCTTTTCAGTTGTCATCTGGATGCCTCCAATCGTTCTCTCAGCGCAGTGTAGAACGCTCTGCTTCGGATAGACTTTCCGGCAGCCGTCCACTCGCGCTCCAGCAAAAAACGAACCTCCAAATCCTCCACGCTGTAGTCGGCACGGAAGTTTCGCCAGGTTCGTTTATCCCATGTTTTCAGTTGCTCCCAAAGCCCTGGAAAGTGCTGATGCAGCTCCCGCAGCTCCGTCAACGATTGCAGCGGACAGCACCAGCAGGACACGCGCTTGAAATGCTCATACAGGCCATCCCAATCATATCCACGCTCATAGCAGTACCGCAGGCAGTCGCGCTCCGTCCAGCCCCAATCTACCAACGGATGTCGGTGGTTGGGATTCTGATTGTTCGCTCGTTCCAGGCGATATTGCTCATCGGCGGCAATGCCGACATATTCAATGACCTCATACTGTTTCCGCAGTTCCCGCAGAAAACGCTCTCGCGGCATCGCCTTGAGCCGTGTGGTACACCACCGCTGCCGAGGACCAGGCCATCCGTAGCCATTCAATTGCACTCCGTATTGCCGGATGACAGGCGAATCTGCACTACGCCGTACCGGAACATCAAACATGAGTTCCTCATAGGTATGCTCGGCTCTGACGCTGGTAATTTTCCGACCGATGTCCTTTTCAACCTTTGCGATATGATCATACATAGCAGGAAATTCAAGCCCTGTATCACAGAAAAGAATGCAGTCAATTTCCATGTCGCGCTCCAGCATCCCAAGAAGCATGGCGGTTGAGTCCTTGCCGCCGGAAAAGGAAACAAGGTGATATTGCTCTTTCATGCTCATACCTCCGCTGCGGAATTTGCCACCTCAGTGAAGGGCAGTACTTTCCCATCCCGCAAAACGCCGACCTTCTCATCCGTGCCGACCTGCTCGATGTATCTGCGGACAATGACATCGCAGAACTTTTCGTCCAGCTCGATGGTGCAGCAGATGCGGTCGGTCTGTTCACAGGCAATGAGCGTGGAACCGGAACCGCCGAAGGGGTCAAGCACCACGGAGTTTGCCATAGAGCTGTTTTGAATGGGATAGGCCAGAAGCGGGATGGGCTTCATGGTAGGATGGTCGCCGTTTTTCTTGGGCTTGTCGAACTCCCAAATGGTGGACTCTTTGCGTCCCGTGTACCACTGGTGCTTACCTTTCTTCTTCCAGCCGTAAAGACACGGCTCGTGCTGCCACTGATACGGAGAGCGTCCCAGCACCAGCGACTGCTTTTTCCAGATACAGCAGCCGGAGAGGTAGAACCCAGCGGCGTCAAACGCCTTGCGGAAATTCAGCCCCTCGGTATCGGCGTGGAACACATAGATGGAGGCGTCGTCCGCCATGACCTTCTCCATATTGGAAAAGGCATCGAAGAGGAAGTCGAAAAACTTCTCCGATGCCATGTTGTCGTTTTTGATTTTTCCGGCGCTGCCCTCGTAGTTCACATTGTAGGGCGGGTCGGTGATGATGAGGTTCGCCTTGCGACCCTCCATGAGGGCGGTATAGGTTTCCTCTTTGGTACTGTCGCCGCAGATGAGTCGGTGCCGTCCCAGCGTCCAAATGTCGCCGGACTTCGTGAAGGTCGGCTTTTGCAGCTCGGCGTTCACATCGAAATCATCCTCTTCGGCTTCAATGCCGTCGTCAAACAGCTTCGACAGCTCCTTTTCGTCAAAGCCGGTGAGGAGCGGGTCAAAGTCCGCCGCCTGCAAGGACTCGATCTCCACACGCAGAAGTTCTTCGTCCCAGCCTGCATCCATCGCCATGCGGTTGTCAGCGATGATGTAAGCTTTTTTCTGCGCTTCGGTGAGGTGGTCGGCAAAGACGCATGGTATTTCTGCGATGCCTTCCTCCTTGGCGGCAAGAATACGACCGTGACCGGCAATAACGCCATAGTCACGGTCGATAATAACGGGGTTGATGAAACCGAACTCACGCAGCGAGGAGCGGAGCTTGTTGATCTGCTCCGGGCTGTGTGTCCGGGCGTTGTTGACATACGGAACCAGCTTCGTGATGGGGACGAGCTGCATCTCAGTCGTCGTTTTCATCAGATCAGCCCCCATTCCGCAAACTTCTCGAAGCCGCCGAGGTTGGAGATGTAGTTCCGTGCGATCTCCACGATTTCGGCGTAGGGTCTGCCATCCACGGTATCGTCCCCAATGGCGCAGCAAAGCGTCACGGGCTTGTCTGTTTCCTGGGCTTTGAGGAAAGCGTAGATATTCACGGACACATCTGCTTTGGACAGATCCTTGCCGTGCAGACCACCGCCTGTTACCGAATCGGCCATATCTGAGCCGAGCTTGCGGTTGGTTGCGCCGGTATCCACATCGGTGCCGCCTGTCCAGTCACCGAGCGGATTGATCTCCGCATCGGGATACGGCTTTCGGAGCGCATCCGAAGGCGCATTACTCTGACAGAGAATGAGCCGGTCGCCGTCCAGAATGTATTTGCCATCATAGGAATATACGGAGAAAATGTCCCGTGCGGTCTGCGAGAGCGTTTTCTGCTCCTCAGTTACGGGCATTCCCTTGAAGATGCCGTTGTCACCGCAGCGGACGCCATCTGCCTGGTTGCCGGCGAGGTGACCGTCCTGTGGCACTTCCACATAGTTCACGGCGAGATTGCCTGCGATGCGGTGAACGGCAGCAGTCACATCTGCCTTGTTCAATGTGACGGAAGTTTCCGCAATGATGTGGCACACGCCGTGACCGATAAGTACCTCCACGGCAATGCGGGGATTATCTGCTTTCTTGTATGCCAGGTCGACGAGCGCCCCGGCAATTCTGTCCGCCACCTTATCCGGGTGGCACGGATTCACTTTTTCAAACATGGTGTTACCCCTTTCTCGCACGGAGCAGACGCTCCATGAGGTCGTCCTGCGGCGTTGACTCGCCGTATTCCGTGCTGCAGTTTTCTTTCACGATCTGGAAGATCTCATTCCAGAGCCGAACCGCCTGGTTCATGTAGTTAATGCCGATGTTGATAAACGGGGACGGGATCGGCTTTCCTGTGGTGGGGTGCTTGGAGAGAAAGCCCATGCGGTTGGTCATTTCCTCGCACTGCACCCAACGAGCGGAACACATGGCGTAGCGCTCCAAGAGCTGCGGCGACACCTTTGCGGCGCAGCCGATGCCTTTGAGCCATTGCCAGGTTTCCGTGTAAATCTCCTGCGCCTGCAGGACGCTGCCGTCCCGCTGCTCGGCAGAAAGAAAATCATGGGGCTTCGGCATGGCAACACCCTCGACTTCGGGAATGTCCAGCACTTCAAGTTTTCTGCCGCCGGGATTACCGTTTTCGGCTTTGTCCTTGACTGCGGATTTCTTCCTTCCCGCACCGGGTCTTGCGCCACCGCGCCCGCCTGTGTTATTAGATTTTGTGGGCATCCGAGTTCACCTCCCTTAATTACCCTTTTGATTTCGCCTTTTTCGCG
>ERZ1034691.1233-NODE-1233-length-17074-cov-34.779952_pt1 | contig 17074 bp, 7 predicted proteins | sample MGYA00520638_ERZ1034691 | MGnify/ENA primary metagenome ERZ1034691 (study PRJEB33766, sample SAMN09781763) | gut metagenome | biome: gut microbiome | host: Homo sapiens | place: Madagascar | study: EMG produced TPA metagenomics assembly of the PRJNA485056 data...
TGAATGATACGGATAACCATGTGCAGTTACTGATGGATAAGGAAGTGCTTGAGGGTGAATCTCTCGGATGTCATCCTTGCATTAATACATCAAGTCTTAAATTAAAGACTAAGGAAGTGATGGAGAAATTCCTTCCGGCTGTTCATCATGAGGCGGTGATAGTTGAGCTGCCTAGGTATGAAGAATCTAAGGATGAAGAATAGTAATAATATGTAGAGATATGTTTAGGGTAATATGTATGAAATAATATGTGTAAGGCGGCTTCTGCGTGGATTGCGGAGGCTGTCTTATTTTGTCAACGCTTCATACCTTGACAACAGGCATATATAACAAGTATAATTGAAATACCGTGCAGCCGGGGTAGTAGCGGCACCTTGAACCTGCAATCCGCTATAGCAGGGGTGATGTTCGGCAGAGGGCTGATATTTATGGAGCAGCCCGGTGTAAGTGGTGTTGACATTTGGGTCTTTCACGACGGAAATCCACGAACCATGTCAGGTCAGGAATGAAGCAGCATTAAGTGGGACCTTCCGGGTGTTGAAAGGGTGCCTGGATCGAGCTAACTGCATCGGTAACGTCTGTGGATATCAGTTCGAAGCCGGACGCACGGCTTTTGTTATTAAAATGTTACGCAGGAACTTAACCGGCATAAGTAAAACATAAGCTGCGAAGCAGCGACAGACGCCGGAGGCGGATGGTTTTACGCATGAGGTTAAGGGCTGCGAAAGTAAAGACAGCGCAGAGGGAGGTAACCATGTCATATCAGGCTTTATACAGAAAATGGCGTCCAGACAATTTCAATGATGTCAAAGGACAGGATACAATAGTAACAACTCTGCGAAATCAGATTAATGCAGACAGAATAGGCCATGCATATCTGTTCTGCGGAACAAGAGGAACTGGTAAGACATCAGTTGCCAAGATATTTGCGAAGGCAGTTAATTGTGAGCATCCGGTTGATGGCAACCCTTGTGGGGAGTGTCCGACATGCAAGGCGATTGCGGCTGGAACAAGCATGAATGTAATAGAGATAGATGCGGCATCTAACAATGGTGTCGATAATATAAGACAGATAAGAGAAGAAGTACAGTATTCACCGACAGAAGGAAGATTCAAAGTCTATATAATTGATGAGGTTCATATGCTTTCAATAGGAGCGTTCAATGCACTGTTAAAGACATTGGAAGAACCTCCGGCATATGTAATATTTATACTGGCTACTACAGAAGTGGCGAAGATTCCTATTACAATCCTTTCAAGATGTCAGAGATATGACTTCCACAGGATAACAATAGAGACAATTGCCGCAAGACTGTCAGAACTTATGAAGGCGGAGGGGCTGAATGTAGAGGACAAGGCAATAAAATATGTTGCCAAAGCTGCAGATGGTTCTATGCGAGATGCGTTAAGTCTGTTAGACCAGTGTCTGGCATTCTATCTGGGAAAAGACCTTAAGTATGAAAATGTATTAGATGTACTTGGGGCAGTTGACACGGCGGTATTTAGTAAAATGCTTTCAACAATTCTGTCAGGAGATGTTGCCGTGAGCATGTCACTGATGGAAGATCTGATAATGCAGGGAAGAGATCTGTCACAGTTTGTTACAGATTTTATATGGTATCTTAGAAATCTGCTTCTTATTAAGACAACTAAAGATGCAGAAAGAATTGAAGATGTAATAGAAGTATCGGCAGATAATCTTGAAGACCTGAAGAAGGATGCACAGAATGTTGATATAGATACACTTATGTACTATATAAGAGTGTTGTCAGAATTATCGAATGACCTGAAGTTCTCTACACAGAAAAGAGTTAAGACAGAGATAACATTTATAAAGCTGATGCGCCCGGCAATGGATAACAGTCAGGATATCGGCGATGTTGTAAGCCGTGTGACAATGCTTGAAGGGCAGTTACAGAAAGTACTTGATGATATTAAAAGTGGCAGACTTGTAAATGCAGGTGCTGCGGGAGGCCAGGCAGCAGTACAGCAGCAGACTCCAAAGAAGCCTGTAGTTAAACGTGTATATGACGCTGTTCCGGAAGATGTTAAGGCAATTGCGGCAGGCTGGAAGGATATCATAGCAACGATAGACGACCCGGTAAATCAGACATTTTTACAGGCTGCACATGTTACATTAGCAGAAGATGGAATTAGTCTTGAAATTATGGTAGAATCACTTAGTGCCTATAATTCACTCAGCAGACAGGAAGTTATGGAAAGCATAGAGAATGTCATTGAGGAGAGAACAGGAGTAAGGGTTTCAATTAAAGTGACTAAGCTTAACGATGATGAGGATTTCCACAGCAGATTCGTGGATCTTAAGGAACTCGTAGGCATAGATATAGAAGTAGATGATAAGGAGGAACTTATATAATGGCTAAAAGAGGTGGTTTTCCAGGAGGAATGCCTGGTAATATGAATAATCTGATGAAGCAGGCACAGAGAATGCAGCGTCAGATGGAGGAGCAGCAGGCAGAGCTTGAGAATAAGGAATTCAGTGCGACAGCAGGCGGCGGAGTAGTTGAGGTAACTGTTACAGGTAAGAGAGAAGTATCTAAGGTTAAGATTGACCCTGAAGCAGTTGATCCAGATGATGTAGAGATGCTTGAGGATTTAATCGTAGCAGCTACTAATGAAGCTTTAAGAAAATGCGAAGAAGAGTCACAGGCACAGATGGCTAAGATTACTGGAGGACTTGGAGGATTAGGCGGAGGCTTATTCTAATGGACATCTACAGTGGTCATATTAACAGATTAATTGAAGAATTGTCGAGATTACCAGGGGTTGGGGCGAAGAGCGCCCAGCGCCTGGCATTTCACATTATAAACATGCCTGAATCTGAGGTTAAGAGCCTTGCAGATACAATGATTGATGCAAAGCAGCATATTCACTACTGTAAAGAGTGTTTTACACTTACAGATGAAGAACTGTGTCCGATATGCCGTGACCAGAAAAGAGACCATAAGACAATTATGGTAGTCGAACATACAAGAGACATGGCGGCATATGAAAAGACAGGAAAGTACGAGGGCGTATATCATGTTCTTCATGGTGCAATAAGCCCGATGCTTGGAATCGGACCGGCTGATATTAAGTTAAAGGAGCTTATGGTAAGGCTTCAGGGAGATGTTGACGAGGTTATTATCGCAACTAATTCCAATCTGGAGGGTGAGACAACAGCAATGTACATAAGCAAAATGATAAAGCCAACAGGAATTAAGGTGACAAGAATTGCAAGCGGAGTTCCTGTCGGCGGCGACCTTGAATACATTGATGAGGTTACACTTTTAAGAGCACTGGATGGAAGAACAGAGCTTTAAATTTGGCGAAGAACCAAGCTTTAAGCTTAATGCCCTGGCGCACCGGGCGTTAAGACAATATGTGTAAAATGCGTGCGCAGAAATGAAGAATACTATGGCAGAGAATATGACAGGTGATATCATATCGGATCACCGTGAACGAATGCTTAATCTGAAGAAGTATTATCCTTTCTTCAGACTGATAGACACATCATTTTCTAATTTCAAGGATGGCAAATACGAAATCCTTGATATGGGCTATATAGTTATGGCGGTTCTCCGTTTCTTTATAGAGGAGAATAATTTTAAGGAAAAGGATGTTACATATCCCGAATATCTCGATTTCTTAAGGCTGATACTTAAGAGAGATTTCGGGCTTGATTTGAATGAACAGGACAGCAAGGAGATTGCTGATTATATATTTGACAAGATAAAGAATGATGGCAGGCCATTTGAATTCTCGTATTTTGATCCGGTGGACAGGAAAAAGAGAGTATCAAGAATGAAGATAATCGAGAGTTCGATAAGAGACAATACCGTGTGGTATTCGATAAGCCCTGATGCTATTGAATTCTATCTTGATACCAAGGAAATCAAGGACGAGAGCAGGATAAGCGTATCCCAGCTTCTTCTTGAAAAAATGATTAATTCACAGAACTTCCGTGGCGGAGTTGAAGTGGTTGAAAGAATTAACGAAGAGGTCAACCGTCTTAAGTTAAAGAAGAATGAAGTGCTGACAATTCTGTCGGGCGATGTATTTGCAGGAATAGAGGCTTATGAGGAATTCGTCAAGACAGGAATGAAATGGTTTGATGATGAAGAAAAGCTTTTTAAGAAGAACCGTGACCTTATTGCAAAATCAATTGAGAAGCTTAATGCATCGGGCAGCACAGGCGAAGGCTATTACAGGACGATGAACGAAATATACAGTCTTGAGACTCAGCTTAAGCAGGCAATGAACAGGCATAGCGAGTTGTTAAAGGATTGTACAGAAATGCAGAAGATGACCGATGACGCAGTAAGACGCGCCAAGCTTGGCAGATTAAGAAGCCATATGGATTTCACATCGGCACTTTCAGATATGATTAAGAGGGACAATGCAGATATATTAGTCACAATGTTAAGTCCGCTTCTAAAGCCGAACATAAGAAAGACATTTGACCTGATAAGCATTGATGATGCGCTTATGGTGAAGCCTCCAAGATATGAGGAGAAAGAGCTTATAAGCAATGAAAGACCGGAAGATATTGAATTCGAAGATGAGATTGAAGAAAAGAGAATTAAGGATAATTATGTATTCCTTATGAAAAATCTCATTGTGTGTTTGAAAAAATCGGACATTATAACACTCGGTCAGTTTGCAGATGCAATGAAGATGGCGTATGGTGAGCAGATTCTAAGAAATGCAGATTTCTTCTCTTTCTTTGTTAATCTGTGCCAGAAGGATGAGTACCAGCTTGGCGGTGATGCGGGAGAAGATACATTTCTTGATGCATACTTAGGGGAAGGCTTTAAAGATACGGAAAGCTTTACATTTGCAATAAGAAAAGGGCTTGGCGGGCAGGTTATATTGTCGGATAACTGTATGATGGCAGATGTTGAATTGGTACGAAAGGAAGCACATGGAGAATAGAAATCTAGATAAGGCGCTGGACATAGTTTCCAAGCTTATCACAGGGAAAAATGTGTCTGAGAGGGGCGAGAATGCAGCTCTTTATCAGGAATACAATAATAATGCAGAAGTGTATGACATCGTTCATATGTCACTTAAGAAACTTAATCTTAACATATATGAATATAACAATGGTCTGTATGTGAGTGCAGGTGATAATAACAGGGTGTTTGGATATTCCAACGAGGAATTAAGAAATGTACTTGGATTAAGAGTTAATAAAGAATTATATCTTGCGTATTTCATAATCTACAACATAATAACAGAGTTTTATTCAGATACAATGAGTTCAACTTATGCTGAGTTCATAAGACTTGAGGACATCATTAAAAATGTTGATAAGACAACAGGTGGTATTGTCGATAAGAGCGCAGGGCTTGTGCTTGATGAGGTTGAGGAGAACAGCTTTAAGCAGATAGCACTTACATGGGACGAGCTTCCGGTGACAACAGTAGAGGATCAGACAGGAGCTAGAGCAGCAAGAAAATCAAAGTCGGGTATGGTAAAGCTTGTGCTTAATTTCTGCGTTGCGCAGGAACTTTTAGTTGAGAGTCAGGACAGATATTATCCGACAGACAGATTCAGAAGTCTTATAGAGAATTATTTTGATGATTACAGAGGACGATTTGCCGAACTTATGAATGGAGGACGCGATGCCACAGATTAACAGAATCAGAGTTAATAATGTTAAATATAATTTCGGTACACAGGTGTACGACGATTTCGTGATGCGCTTCAACTGCCAGAATACTATATATGACCTTGCCAATGGCGGTGGTAAGAGTCTGCTTATGCTGCTTCTTATGCAGAATATGCTTCCTAACTGCACACTTGATGACAAGCAGCCTATTGAGAAGCTTTTCAGACAGGGAAGCGGTAATACATGTATTCATTCTTTGGTTGAGTGGAAGTTAGATCCATGTTATCAGAAGGATGGTTTCAGGTTCATGACAACTGGTTTCTGTGCAAGAAAGGGAAGAGGCACAGACGATGAGAATCAGGATGGACAGGAACAGACAGCTGCTCCGACAGCAAGTGTTGAATACTTTAATTACTGCATATTCTACAGGGAATTTGGCGATAACGACATTAAGAATCTTCCACTTGTAAGTAATGGAGAGAGAATTACATATAACGGACTTAAGGCTTATCTTCGTGACCTTGAGAAGGGCGGGTACAAATATGTTGTTAAGATATTTGACAGAAAAGGTGATTACCAGAGCTTCATAAGCAACTACGGAATATATGAGAGTGCATGGGAAATTGTGCGTGGAATTAACAAGACAGAGGGACATGTAAGAACATATTTCGAGTCAAATTATAAGACAAGCCGTAAGGTTGTTGAGGATCTGCTTATAGAAGAGATTATCCAGAAATCCTTCAATAACAAGCTGTCAGTTGACAATGACGAGGGCATGATGGCGCAGACTCTTATGGATATTAAGGACAAGTTAGTGGAGCTTTCAAAGAAACACTCACAGCTTGGAGCATATGACAGCCAGATTGCAGCTATCGACAGTTTTAAAGAATATCTGTCGACATATGAAGCATTTTACAACAGAAAAGAAGAAATAGAGAAGCAGCTATATGACCTGCTTCTTGTTGCTATGCGGGAAAGTGATAAGAAGGATAAGGAACTTAAGAGTCAGGATGACCTTATCACTAAGATGTATGATGAGCTTGCACACGAGAAGGAAGCTATAGCAGTTGCAGAGGTTATGTCTGAAAAGAATTCGATGGCAGGAGTTGAGAGCCTTGTTAATGAGACAAGAAAGGCACTTGAACTCAAGAACGCTGCAATTGAAGAGGCAAGAGGAAAGCTTTCTTTGATGGAGTCTGCGGGTGATTATAAAGATTATGCAGAATACGAGAAGTCTTATAAAGGACTTCAGATTGCGATAGATAACAGATTAAGAGAAGATACGGATATAACAGCAGAGTTAAAGATACTTGCTGCAGGTTACAGAAAATTCTATGAGACAGAGACCAGAAGACTTAAGGAAAAGCTTGATATAGCAGCTAACCGTGTTAAGGCTCTGGAAGTCAGATTATCAGAGTCTAAGGATAACCTTAGAAATGCTGACAAAGAGGCGGCAGGTCTTGGTAGTCTTTCTGATAATCTTGAGAATGAGATACAGGAATTACAGGCACAGCTTGGAGCATCTTTATCAGAGGCAGGAACTGTCGTATGTGAAAATGCGTCTGAAGAATATGATAAGTCATTCAGCGATAAAGAACTGTTAAAGAATGAAGAGACAAGAATGTCCGAAAAATTCAATGATGTGCAGCAGCAGTTAATGTCACTTAATGAGACAATATCTGCCAATAAAGCACTTATTGATATATTCACAGAGCAGTCAGAAAAGCTTGAAAAGGCTGATGAGGCTGGAAATGCTGATAACGAGCGCATGGGTAAAATCCGTGAAATATATAGTGCAGATAATGACGAGGCAATGCTTTCGGTTATTCTTGAGACTTACCAGAAGATGCGCAGTGAATATACAGAAGAGTGTAAGGCAGCCCAGGAGCTTGAAAGCTTTATTGACAATGCAAGAAAGGGAACATATATCTGTAAGAGTCCTGAAAGAGACAGGCTTAAGGAATACCTTGAGAGCCAGTACGGTTCAGATGTTGTTGAGGGTCATGAGTGGTTCGCAGCCCTGAATGCAGGACAGAAGAGAGATGTATTAAAGAGAACACCTTTCGTTGAGTACGCATTTATAATAAAGGATGATTTCGAGAGAATTAAAGCTGATGAGATGCTTAAGGATTTCGGTAAGGGTGCGGCTGCTTATCCTGTTATAAGCGAGCAGGTGCTTATCGATACTAAGTTAGAGATTAACAAAGACCTGATTGTATTCGCATTAAAGGATATGTCGTTCCTGCGTGATGAGGCAAAGCTTGAGACACAGATTAAGCTTGCACAGGAGGAACTTGATTCACATAAGGCACAGGCAGGAAAGCTGTCTGACAGAATGGAGCTTGTGTGGAATGATTATACATTTGCACTTGTATATAATGCTGCGTCTGGAAAGGTGGATGCGTCCGAGGCAGAAGCAATCAGATTAAAGATTGCTGACAGCGAGGCTGCAATTATTGAGGCTGAGAAGAAGAGAAGTGTGTTAAATGAGGTTAAAGAGCAGCTTTCAAGGAACCTCGCACAGACAAGAGATGATATAGAAGAGAAGGAAGCCGCATGCAGCCTGCTTTCGCGTATTATGGAGATGAATACTTCTATAGATAAGAAGTATGAGCACTTAAAGGGACTGAAGGCTGATGTGGACAGTGCAAGAAACCGCATATATGAGTGCGAGGAGGCAGCAGCTTCTGCTAATTCTGAGTATGATACCGTGAGAGATTTCGAGGACAGTACAAGAAAGGCATATGATGAAATCATTAAGTCATGGGAGGAGCAGTATGCACCTTATTATGATGAAAATGTTTCAATAGAAATCGATGACGATACATACCGTCTTGATAAGGATGAAATAGAGAGCAGATTCACCGGATTAAAGACAGCACTTTCACAGAAGAACAGTGACTTTGCAGATAAGCAGGCGCTGATGAACCATCTGTCTGCATCTATGAACAAATGTCGTGATGCAATAGAGTACAGAGGTTATACATTTGACGATATTAAGGCAAAGTATGAAGCCGGTGAGATTATGGCAGCAGGTTCACAGCAGTTAAGGAATGCCAAGGATGCTCTTAATAATCTTGTGAAGAGCAGTGATTCTGTAAGGGAAGAGCTTGAGTCACAGGAAGCACTTCTTAACAGACTTGAGGGAAGTATCGCACATGGTATTAACCAGATTGAGAATAATTATGGAAGCTTTAATGAATTCCCATGCGATGACCCGGATGAATTCATTACACAGCACAAGGTACTTATTAAGAAGTTAGAGGATAACACCAAGGTTCAGGAAAAGACACGCAGACAGATGTCTGATTCATTAAAAGATATTCTTGTATGCAGAAAAGACCTTGAAAGAATCGTGTCTGATGCGGGCATGCATGTTCCAGAAGAATTCCGTCCTGAGGATGCACAAGGAATTACAGCTAATCTTACAGAATATGAGGCTGTTCATAAAGAATATGCTTCAATTACCAGATTAGAGTATAAGAAGGTTGATGAATTTAATAAGAATAAATCTAAGCTTATTGACCTGCTTAACGGATTTAATGCAGTCGAGCTTGCTGATGAAGTAAGGATATCACTTAATGTTCCTGAAAATGTGGCTAAGACCAGAAGTATGATTGAATCGTTAAATGAGACGAACACATTTATACAGTTAGAAAAAGACCGCATTGCCAAGGGTATAGAGGATATGCAGATGATTAAGGATAACTTTGAAAATCGTTGTATCCAGACATGCAGTAATATTAAGACTGAGCTTGACCGTCTGCCACAGTTGTCTAATATCAATCTTGACGGAGAACAGATTGCAATAATCAGTTTGCAGATTCCTTATATAAAGGAAGAATTATATAAGGAAAAGATGTCTGAATATATTGATGAAACTGTTTTTATGGCGGAAAGTTTTAAAGAGCCTGCGGAAAGACTCAAGTATATAAGAAACAGACTGTCATGGAAGAGACTTTTCTCAGTTATTGTCACAGATATGAATTCAATCAGAATTAATCTGTATAAGAGAGAGAGGATCAAGGACCAGAGCCGTTATTTAAGATATGAGGAAGCGGTTGGCTCAACAGGACAGTCACAGGGTATATATATCCAGTTCCTTATTGCGATTATCAACTACATATCTAATATGAATTCTTCAGGTAATGAAGGTGTTGAGGGTAAGACAATATTCATAGATAACCCATTCGGTGCGGCAAAGGATATATACATATGGGAGCCAATATTCAAGCTGCTTGCAACTAATCATGTCCAGCTTATTGTTCCGGCAAGAGGTGCAACTCCTGCTATTACAGGAAGATTCGATGTTAATTACATACTAGGTCAGAAGCTGGTAGATTCAAGGCAGCAGACTGTGGTTGTTGATTATTACAGCAGCACGAAGGAATCAGAATTGGAATACACGAGAATGGATTACGAACAGGCTACATTTGATTTTTTGTAACATATTTGTAACAATTCTGTGAACTTGGTTTACAATGAACTTAGGCTGTGCTAAACTTTAATGAGTTGTAAAATGCGATAAATAAATTATTCACAACATTCATCAAGTAAGCATTGGAATGAGGAATATATAATCATGAATAAATACGAATTAGGAATTAAGATAGACCAGATTAAGAAGCTGGCAGCGAAAAAGGAATACACAGAAGCGGCAGCCATAGCTAAGGATATTAACTGGACTAAGATTAAAGACTGGCAGGCACTTGCCACAGCCATTAATGTACAGGAAGCAGTCGGGGACTATGAAGAAGCAAGAGACATGGCAATTCTTGCTTATAACAGAAACCTTGGCGGAAGAAAGCTGGTTTATAAGCTTACTGAATTCTTTATTAAAGTTGGAGATTTTGATAATGCTAACGAGCTTTATGAAGAATACAGCAAATCTTCACAGCATGATGTGAGCAGATTCATCCTGTATTATGACCTTAGAAAGGCACAGAATGCATCAGATAATGAACTTGTAGGAATCTTAGAGGATTACAGGGAGCATGAGATTGATGAGAAGTATATGTATGAGCTTGCAAAGCTGTATTATAAGACTGGAAGAAAAGAAGAATGTATTAAGACATGTGATAATATCGTTCTGTGGTTTCAGGATGGTATATACGTTGAGAAAGCAGTACAGTTAAAGGAAAAGCTTGGTGTTGTTCTTACTAAGACACAGAAAGGTATCTTAGAAGATGTAAGAAAAAGAAAGGAAGATATAGAGGCAACTAAGGAAGAGCTTTTTGCAAAGCAGAAGGAACTTGCTAATCTTAAGAGAGATGAAGTTGAAGATGTTTTCCGTGAAGAAGATGAGAAAGAACAGAAATCAACTGGTAAACAGCCAGTGCCAGAGGTAAGTCTGAATGTTCCTGAGTTTGCTAAGGAAAAGGAGGAAGGACCTCTTTCAATAGACCTTGTACAGAATGACCAGAATGATGATATCAAAGCATTTTTAATGAAAGCTCTGAATAAGGATGAAGATGCTGATGATACTAAGGACAGCTCTGTTGTTATGTCTAAGATAGAGACTCCTCAGGTAGAGAAGCCAGAGGTTTCTGAGATGCTTAGCAAAGATGGAGAGAAGAATTTCTCAAGCGAGATTAATAAGGCAAATGTCTCACTTAAGGAACTTATTGAGAATGCAAAGCAGAAGTTAGCTGATAACTATGAGCAGATCAATAAAGAAGACGAAGCTGAGCAGAGAAAAGAAGCTGAGGAAAGAATCAATAAGGAAGCAGAGAATATAGATATTAATGTCCCTGTACCTGAATATAACAACTTATATGATACAAGAAATCTTCAGGAAGAGCTTGCTGCCAAGATGAGTGACTTGTTCGGTGATGATGAAGAAGATGACGATGTTAAGACATTTGTACCAGCTTCTAAGAATAAGGAGGAACACCCTGCAGAGAAGATTAATAACCCAGCTCCTGTAGTTGAACAGGTTGTTAATGATGATACAGAAGCTCAGGAAGATGATGACCAGATTGAAGGCCAGATGGATATAACAGAGTGGATGCAGTCTGTAAGAGAAGAAAAGTATGGCAAGCAGGATACTAAGGAATTCTCAAAGTCAGAGCTTGAGCGTTATCTTGATGAGAAAGACGAGAAAAGTGCAGCTTATGAAAAGCTTGTAGAGCAGAAGAAAGCAGAAGCACTGGCTGATGGTAATGAGATTGATAAGGAAGAAGCAAAGAGAGCAGCTCTTGCACAGATGGCAGTTGATTCAGCGAGAATGGATCTTGCAATAAGAACAGGTAAGGCTGCAGCGAGACTAGAGCAGGCAGCAACTGCTATAGAGAATGAAGATATTCCTTTAGTTACAGCACAGATACCAACTGTGTCAGAATCAATGATTTCAGATATCAATTCAATTATGAATGAAGATATTGATAATAAAGACAATAAAGAAGAAGGTGAGGAGGCTGTTGTACTAGATGAGGTAGCTGCAGGTGTTGAGCCGGAAGAAACAGTAATTCCATTCACCAGACAGGAAGAAGAACAGCCATTGACTATGGAAGAAGAGATTGAAGAAACTGAGCAGATAGAGAAGAAGCTTACAGGGGAGCTGGCAAAGATATTCAGAAAGTACAGAGATATGCCAGGACTTGAGGAACAGTTAGCTGATCTTTTCGATACAATTGACGATGAAATGCAGATGAATTCATCAGCATCAGGAAATATTCTTATTTCTGGTAATTCAAGTTCTGATAAGACAGACCTTGCAAGAACTATAATAAGAGCTATTAATACTTTATATCCAGACCAGCCAAAGAAGATTGCTAAGACATCAGGAGAGAGTATTAACCAGAGAGGTATTGCCAAGGCAATGGGAAGACTTAAGGGAACAGCTCTTATCGTTGAAGGCGCAGGAACAATCCAGCCTAAGAGAATTAATGAACTGCTTAACTGTCTTGAACAGGATACAGGAAGAATGATTGTCATATTTGAAGATTCAGATACAGACATGAATGTTCTTATCAACTTTAATCCTGAGCTTACCAAGACATTCAATCACAGAATTGTTCTTAAGCAGTACACAGTTAATGAGCTTGTTGAGATGGCGAAGAGATTCGCAAGAAAGAGACAGTATGAGGTTGATGATGATGCATTACTGGAACTGTATCTTAAGATTGACAAACTTCATAATGTGAATGATAATATTAAACTTGATGATATCAAGGAAATAATCAATCAGGCAATTGTCAACTCTGAAAGAAGAGCATCAAGAAGATTCTTTGGCGGACTTAAGAAGAAGAGAAGCGAGAATGGTGATGTTATATTCTTGACAGAGGCAGATTTTAAAGACAGATAACTTATAATATTATGCACAGATGTGCTTACACAGGGAGGAAAATATGACTAACATCGATGAAATGTCAATTAATGCAATCAGGGTATTGTCAGCAGATGCAATCCAGAAGGCTAATTCAGGACATCCTGGACTTCCACTTGGAACTGCACCAACAGCTTATGAATTATGGACTAACCATATGAATTACAACCCGGCTGATCCAGAATGGGAGAACAGAGACAGATTCGTTCTTTCTGGAGGACATGGTTCAATGCTTCTTTATTCATTGTTCCATTTACTTGGAATTGGTAATCTTTCATTAGATGATGTAAAGAATTTCAGACAGATGGGTTCTAAGACACCTGGACATCCAGAGTATGGTCATACAGTTGGTGTTGAAGCAACAACAGGACCTCTTGGACAGGGTATGGCTATGGCAGTAGGTATGGCTATGGCAGAAGCACATCTTGCATCTGTATTTAATAAGGAAGGATACAATGTAGTTGACCATTACACATATGTACTTGGTGGAGACGGCTGTATGATGGAAGGTATTTCATCAGAGTGTTTCTCACTTGCAGGAACATTAGGTCTTTCAAAGCTTATTGTATTCTACGATTCTAACAATATATCAATTGAGGGAAGCACAGATATTGCATTTACTGAAAATGTAATGAAGAGATTCGAAGCATTTGGCTTCCAGACAATCGAGGTTGCTGATGGCAATGATATCGAAGCAATCGGAAAGGCTATTGAGGAGGCTAAGGCTGATAAGGAAAGACCTTCACTTATCAAGGTTAATACACTTATCGGATACGGCTGTCCTGCAAAGCAGGGTAAGGCAAGCGCACACGGTGAGCCTCTTGGTATTGATAATGTTGCAGCACTTAAGGAAAACCTTAACTGGCCATGCAAGGGTGATTTCGAAGTACCACAGGAAGTATATGATCATTATAAAGAGATAGCAGCAAGAATGGCTGAGCCGGAAGAAGAATGGAATAAGCTTTTTGCAGAGTATTGTGAGAAGTTCCCTGAGATGAAGGAACTCTGGGATAAGTACTACAATGGATGTGATATGTCCGATTTGTTCAATTCAGAAGAATACCTTGCAAAGCCAGAGAAGGCAGAAGCAACTAGAAGTTCAAGCGGAACAATTCTTAACATGATTAAGAATGTAATGCCTAACCTTATCGGTGGTTCAGCAGATTTAGCACCATCTAATAAGACTAATATGAAGGATGCAGGAGATTTCTCTAAGGAGAATTATGCAGGAACTAACCTTCACTTTGGTGTAAGAGAGCAGGCTATGGCAGCAATTGGTAACGGACTTGCACTTCATGGTGGATTAAGACCATTCGTTGCAACATTCTTCGTATTCAGTGATTATACAAAGCCAATGGCAAGACTTACATCACTTATGAAGCTGCCACTTATATATGTATTCACACATGACAGTATCGGAGTTGGTGAGGACGGACCTACACATGAGCCAATTGAGCAGCTTGCAGCATTCCGCTCAATGCCTAACTTCACAGTATTCAGACCATGTGACAGAACAGAGACAGCACTTGCATGGGAATATGCTATTGAATCTAAGGATGAACCAACAGCATTAGTTCTTACAAGACAGAATCTTCCACAGATGGCAGGTTCATCTAAGGAAGCACTTAAGGGTGCATATATTCTTGAGGATTCTGATAAAGAGACTCCAGATGGAATTATTATTGCAAGTGGTTCTGAAGTTAACCTGGCTGTATCTGCAAAGGCAGAGCTTAAGAATGCAGGAATAGATGTAAGAGTAGTTAGTATGCCATCTATGGATGTATTCGAGAAGCAGTCAGAGGAATACAAGGAATCAGTCCTTCCTAAGAGTGTAAGAAAGAGAGTTGCAGTTGAGGCACTTTCAGACTTCGGCTGGTACAGATATGTAGGACTTGACGGAAAGGTTATCTGCATGAAGGGCTTCGGAGCTTCAGGTCCGGCTAACCAGTTATTCGAGCATTTCGGATTCACTGTAGAAAATGTAGTTAACACTGTTAAGAGCCTTTTCTAAGATGATAGAATAATAAAGAATATTAATATAAAAAATCAGGGATTTCGGTTATTAAATATAACTGGAATCCCTGATTTCTTTATATTATAAAGAGTTGTTAATAAAATAATTTGACATATGTATACAATAGGTATAAAATCAATATGACTTTTTACAATTTAAAGGAGGGGAATTTTGTGAAAGCAATAAAAAGAATTTCAGTGCTTGTGTTGGCACTGGTGATGGTGTTTACATTGTGTATGTCATCACAGACTGCGTATGCAGCCAACAAAGTAACAATAACATTTAAGGACTCAATAGTGTATGAACAGGTGGTAAGTAATTTAAGTAATATGGATATTACTACCGATGATGACAAGATGCAGATTACTATGAATGAAGAAGATATTAAGTCTGTAAAGTCACTTAGAATAAAGGCACCATATGGTAAGTATGAGTTCATAAAAGACATATCAGGGCTTGAGAACTTTACAGGTCTTACAGAGCTGATTATCTGGGATTCATATTACAATGATGGACAAGTACCAGAAGGTACTTTTTCTGATCTGTCACCATTAAAAGGACTTACAGGACTTACAAAACTTGAAATATGTGGAACACATGCTTCAAGTGTAGATGATATTGCCGGACTCACTAATCTGACATCATTAAAAATAGAAAGTCCAAAGCATCTTGATTTATCAGCAATTGGTAATCTGACTAACCTGAAAACATTAAGTCTTGAAGCATGTGGTATAGACAATGAAGGATTTAACTACATAACTGATAAGCTTACAGGGTTGACATCATTAGAACTTGGTTATCTCAATTATGAGGGAAATGATATATCGGATATATCTTCAATTACTAAACTTACAAAGCTTCAGACATTATATTTAGATAATAATAATATTGCAGATATTACACCACTTTCAGAGTTGACAGATTTAGAATTTTTATCTATTCGTTGTAATCTGGTAACAGATATCTCTGCACTTGGAAATCTTACTAATCTTGAAACTTTATATCTTGGAAGAGATACTCTAGGGGGAGTTCCAATTAACGGAAATATCTCTGCACTTGGAAATCTTACCAAGCTTAGGAACTTATATGCAGCAGGTTGTGGCATAACAGACATAAAAGCATTAGAACCAATAGTTTCTAATCTTCAGGCACTTGATTTAACAGAAAACAGTATTACAGATTTTTCGTTACTTCAGGAAAAATATACTAATAACCAGACGTGGTTAAAAATTAATAATCAGGTATATAATCTTAAAGCCAATTCAGAGGATACAGTTGAGCTGCCTCAGATTGTATTAGATGCAATATATGATAATACATCATTTGTATATACAGAACAGCTTGAAAAGAATTTGAATTTCTCAACTGTAGTGAGATTAGATGGTTGTAAATTTTCAGAAGATGGTAAAAGTGTTATTATTGATAAGAATGTAGCAACAGCTAAAGCAGATATAGGATATCATTGTCATGGTTACAAATATTCGGCAAAAATTGTATATGATGTAACAGATGTTAGTGCGCCTGAAGTGGAAACATACTATTCTACAAAAAAATTAACAAATAAAGATGTTACGGTTACACTTGTTGCTGATGAAGACATTCAGGCTGTTGCTGGATATGATAAAGTAACTGACAGGGAATATCGTAAGGTATATACAGCCAATGCTAATGAAAGCGTAGATGTCTATGATATAGCAGGAAACAAGACAGTAGTAACAGTAGATATTTCTAATATTGACAGGACAGCACCAGAGGTTACAGCTACATACAGTACTAAAGAGCTGACTAATGGAAATGTAGAGGTAACACTTACAACCGATGAAGATGTACGGTCAATAGAAGGCTTCACAAAGGTAGATGACAGAACTTATAAGAAGACATATACATCAAATGCAAAAGAAGATGTAACAGTCTATGATATGGCAGGAAATAAGACAGTAGTAACAGTAGAGGTTACTAATATCGATAAGATTGCACCAGAAGTTACAGTTGCATACAGCACGAAAGGGCTGACTAATGGAAATGTAGAGGTAACACTCACAGCCGATGAAAATGTACAGTCAGTAGAAGGCTTCACAAAGGTAGATGACAGAACTTATAAGAAGACATATACATCAAA
>ERZ1034691.1239-NODE-1239-length-16975-cov-17.346513_pt1 | contig 16975 bp, 12 predicted proteins | sample MGYA00520638_ERZ1034691 | MGnify/ENA primary metagenome ERZ1034691 (study PRJEB33766, sample SAMN09781763) | gut metagenome | biome: gut microbiome | host: Homo sapiens | place: Madagascar | study: EMG produced TPA metagenomics assembly of the PRJNA485056 data...
GTACCATTAAATAATGATGGCTTAAATTAAAACTGTCTGATAATCATCTATTATCCATCAATTCTATTGATTTCAAGTATTATTATACCACATTTTATAATAACAAAAACTTATTAATCATTTGCATAATTTATTACTTTTTATAGGTTTTTGTTGTTTCTCATCAAACATTTTAGTCACCCAATATTCCTTCACTTGACTTTTAACAGTGAGCCTTTCTTCTTGTAATACGATTTTACGCATAAAAAAGAATACAGCTAAAGTATAGGTATATTTTACCATTGAATATCTACTTTCTATAATATAGAATATTAAATTAGATTTTTAAAATTCATGTTTAAAATTGTCTGTTTGGTTAGGAGAAAAAATGAATAACAAAGAAATGACACTTAATAGTGAAAGATGGAATTATATTGACTTAATGGAGTTTTTCGCATTATTCTTCGTAATAATGTATCATGCCACTCTTTATAACTATAATTTTCTTTCAGATAACAAAACTATTTATTATATCAGATATTTTACGAGAGCAATTATGTCAACTTGTGTTCCTCTTTTCTTTTTCTGTAATGGCTATCTTTTATTTAACAGGCCTTTTGATTTGCAAAAGCACATAATTAAAACCATTAAAATCATTTTGCTTACAGCTCTATGGGGCATTATTGGTTTAATTATTTTTTCAGTTTATACACATACATCTTTAAATCTGCATGATTTTATATATAATTTGATTACTCTCAATCCACTCGGATGGATAAATCACTTATGGTTTATGGGTATTCTTGTTTTGTTATATATATTTGCACCACTACTTGTGAAAATATTCAAATCCAGTCTGAAAAATTTTAGTATTCTTTTGTTCATATTTTTTATTATAGGATTTGGTATCAAAGCTGTTGGATATACCGTATATGCTATTGGTATTGCAAATAATCAGAACATGCCTGAAATTATGCAGTTTGCTGAACATAATATTTTCAGAATGGCACAATTTTATGCATTCCCATATTTTACATTAGGTGGAATAGTATTTCATTATAAAAACGCTATTTTAAAGATTAAAGCATTATATAGAAACCTTATTTCGGTGTTACTTATTATCGCAAATTGTTGTATGCTTTATTTAATGGCTGTTTTCTTTACAAATCATACTGCCACCGCCGAACCATGGGATATAGTCTGGTGTGGATATGACACTGTTTTTACTTTATTGAATGTATGCTGCATATTTGTACTATCACTAAATTACAATCATAAATTTAAACTTATAAAGAGTATTTCCATAAACACATTAGGCATTTTCTTTATACATAATATTGTTATAAGGATCACAATTGATAAATTTGTTTGTCATGCATTTTTTCAAACTTTAATAGGAAATATTATTTACGTGTTGTTTGTCATGCTGCTTAGTTTGGTAATAGTATTTTTATTAGGTAAGATACCCATTTTAAGAAAGACCCTTTCTTTAATATAAAATTAAAGCCCTGTGCAATAATATGATATGTACCCAGAATTCTGGACACATATTTATGAACTAGGCTGAACACATGGATGCTATCCTGTATTGTACAGGCGGCATCCATTTTGTTTTTGCCTGAATTCTTTTGTTATTATAATAATCTATATATTCTGCAACCGCTTGTGAAAATTCTTCGAAAGAAAAATAGTTTTTTTCATAGCCATAATACATTTCATTTTTTAATCGTCCAAAGAATGTCTCCATAATACAATTATCATAACAATTACCTTTTCGTGACATAGATTGTATAATGCCATGTTCCTGTAAAGCATTTCTAAAATAAGCATGTTGATACTACCAGCCTTGATCTGAATGAAATATCAATCCTTCAACTGAATGAAATTTTTCAAATGCTTTATTCAGCATTCTTTTTATCTGTTCAAGATTAGGACTCATGGATAAATCATATGAGATGATTTCATTTGTATTCATATCTAGCACTGGAGAAATATAACACTTTCCCCATGAAAAATTGAACTGTGATACATCTGTGGTCCATTTTTGTAAAGGCAAAGTTGTACTGAAATCCCTGTCTATTATGTTGTCAGCAATCTTACCAACTTCACCCTTATAAGAATGATATTTCTCCTTTGGTCTTTTTCCGACTAGACCTGCTTCATGCATAAGACGCTGAACTCTTTTATGGTTCACCTGATACCCGCGATTAATAAGTTCCTGGTGACCCCGTCTTACACCATACCTGCGCTTGTTCTCAACAAAAACACTTTTTATTTCTTCTAGTATTTCTTGATTGTGTTCGGCAATAACATCGTTTCTGCTAATCTCAAAATAGTAAGTAGATCTAGCCATGTGCATTGCTTTAAGGAGATATTTCAATTGGTATCCGTTTTCTCTGAGTTTTTTGATGATTGCTGCTTTTTCGCCTTGAGTTGCGCAGCCCATTTTTCTTGCTTCAAGGCGATCCGTTTTTTTATTACTTCATTCTCGACTTTGATATATTCGTTTTCAGCTCTCAAGCGTATCAGTTCTTCTCGTTCTGATTCTGTTAAAGGTAATGGATTTGTTGACTTCTTCATTCTTGATTCCTTTGTTGGACGTCCTTTTTTACTTTCTACTAATCCATTATATCCTTGTGATTTATATTTGTATACCCATTGACAAAGCATTCCTGAGTTACCTGAGTTAATACCTGCTTCTATGGCAACTTTCCTCTTTGGTATGCCTGCAATAACTTTTAAAACCAGTTCAAGTTTTTCTTCCGGTGTCCACACTTTATTGAACACCTTATGTTTTAAAACTTCTGGACCATGTAAATCAACCAATCCAGACCATTCTCGTATATGTCTTTTGAGAGTATCTGGATTCGCACCCTCTGGGATATCTGGATACGAACCTGAATGATACAATTCAACACACATCAGTTTAAACTCATAACTATAACGCATAAAAACACCCTCCTTACTGGTTGTCCAGTAAAGAGGGTACATATCAATAATGTGGGGTATTTTCTGCGGTGGTTTTAATTATGCAGTCTTTTTAATTTCTATATCCATAATACCAATACCAATATAGTGCGTTCACCAGATTTTTTAATTCAGCAGATGAATTTCCACTATTAATGACCTTCTGTGAATAGCTGAACGGACCATAGTCCAGCTCTAAAATACAGGCCTTATTCTTTTCGGTGACTTTGCATGCATAATTACTATTCAGGTTTCGTGCCATTATTCCGTTTATATCTACACAATACACCCCATCTGAAGCCTTTTTAGGTGTCAGACTGACTTCATTGCCATCTGCCTTAACATAGCTGAACTTGTAATTGTTTATATCACAGCCTTCGTTCACCATAAAATAATGTCTTACTGTCATCTCAGACTTACATATCAGAGAGCTTCCGTAATATGTCAGTCCATTACTCTGACTATTTGCACTATCTGTTTTAATAACAGCCTTATATGCAGCAAAATCAGCCGCTGCGACAATTTTATCGGTATCGCTTAAAATAGCGTTTGCCGGCTTGCCTGTGTTATATTTAAAGAAGTTCTGCGCTGCCGTTCCATAGTTTAAGAGTGCCTTCACCAGCTTAATGGTTTCTGCCGGATACTCGTTTGATTTTGACAGAAGCTCGGTGGCATATTCTTTTACACTGTAAGTGTATTCATTACCACTATTACCATCCACCACCATTTTAGCTTTAACCGTATCTGACATCTGTGCAGCATTTAGCGGACATGAGAACTTATATATAACCTTTCCGTTTTTCTCAACAGGGATTGCATCGTTTACGCTGACCATATATGGCTGGCTATTATTCACCGTAAACTCCATATATGCGTTGCTGTTTGATTTGATACTTTCAGGAAGCTCCATATAGTAGTTCATATCAATATTATCTTTTAAAGTAAGGCTTCTGCCAACAAGCTTCTCAGAATCTTTTTCTACATTATTGGCGGTAAATGCTTTAATACAGAAATTACCATACACATTCTTATAATTCCAACTGCGGGAATATGCCAACCCTGTACCATAGAAATAATAGCTTGCCGTATTATCACTTGACGCATGATTCTCCCACACCATTTCATTATTATAATTTACATCACCGACCATCGCTGCCTCAAGGTCAATGGCAGGTATATCAGTAGTCACTACAACCGAATAGCTTGTCCCAGGCTTCAGATTAACCGCTGCTTTAAGTGGAATTGTATATACTCCGGCATAGGTTGTCTGCCCTGTAGTAGTAGCAGTCTCCTGCTTTGTTCCGCTAGTTGGCTTTGTCTTATCTTTTAAATCTGTATAAATCTCTATTGTATAATTCACATTCGTTTTAGATGTAATAGACAGGGAAACTGCTTTCAAATCCTCAGAAGATACTCCCTGTTTTGTCTGAGTAGTAAAAACATTGGCCAATTTCCTATAACCGTTTTGATTGGCTACATTTAATCCTCCATCAACCTGATAGTTGTTATCATATCCATCATTAGCAGAAAAATCAAACACCCAAGCCGTATCGGATAAAGAAAACGTTTCATATGACATCCAAAAATAACTCTGATCATAATATGAACCGGTTCCGTCTCCCCAACTATTACGAATAAGCCATGCACCATCTTTTTCAGGTTTAACACCATCTCTGAAATTATCTTTAGAATAGTTATCATCCCATCCAACAGCCATTACCGCATGACCTGCTCTGTTATCTGTTTTATCATTATAACTGTTATTTATGTAATGATATCCGGTATCATTATGACTATACATAATTCCCACTGCACCATATTTTTTTATGGCTTTTTTCACATCTGATGCATTTTCCTTGATATTAATCATGTATGTATTTTCCAGATGTGCCTTATCCTTTGAATATGCATATTCATCAGATAAACCTGTATTAAGAAAAGTATCAATAGTGCTTGCTGTATATCCGTTGCTTGCCACCTTACTATATGGTACATCACTCTCGCTTACCGGACCGCACCACTGTCCCATTCTGCGTGCCGCCATCAAATAGTTGCCACCACGATTGAGATAACCATACTGAACACTTGTATTATTCATATAGTACTTTGCATAGTCCCCCTCTGTTCCACCAAGCGGATCTAGCAGCGAATTATATGTATAATATGCCAGATGCAGTTCACTAAGATCTATATTTTTATCAAACGCACCATCATTAATCAGATCAAACTCTGCAAGGCCTATTGACGAAAATGTCCAGCATGTGCCAAGAGGATTTTGATTACGAACAGACGGATATTTCGCCTTGATATCACTGACTCCATTTGCCGGATACTTGTTCCCTATAGTTTCATCTGCAGAATATCCCCAATCATCAGAATACGGCACCGCCTCATCCGGTTCATACACCGGTGTATTATAATCCAAATCACTCAGAATATATCCACTTGTAATGCTATTTTCTACAATTGGCTGCTGTTCTGCTTCAACACCTTGCCCTGCTGACACCGGTTCTGCTGCCACCGGAACAGCCACACCTAATATCATAGCCGCACTTAACACCAATGATAAAAACTTTTTTGTCTTCATTCGACTTCCTCCATTAAAATAATCTGCTACACTTATATCTAGTATAGCGAATTACCATGTAAAATACAATTACAATGTATCGTTCTCCATTGTATTAACTCCTCTTACGTTTCTTCTTCAAATATAGGTAAAACCACAACTGGTATCCCATACGCTTCTATTACTTTTTAACCGTCTTTCTAAGTGGTGCCAGAAAACAACTACCCAAAAATTTTACGGTCTATAACCACCATTATATGCATAGGTTAATACCACGTCACATTAGTCAATCGGTATAATTGGAAGCTCTATCACTCCGTTATCAGATTTCGGTTCATTATTATTACTCATTCCTGAATTGTTTATTTCAGATTTTTTATCAATCTTATCACCTGTTTTATTTACATCGTCTGAAGTGTCTTCTGATTCATCATTTTTCATTATATCAGTCTCATATGAATTCCTGGAATCATTATTATTATCGGTGGTTTCTGATGAGCTCTTTGTATCTTTCAAGCTTTTGCCCGTTTCTTTTGTAGTTGTTGAACTTTTATCAGAATTCTTCATATCACCAGATTTATCCTTATCATCGACTACTGTTGCTTTGTCTTTTGAGAAATCTGATGAATTCTTATCCACATTACTAGTCTCTGTATTTTCTGTATCCAATATCATCTCTGTAGCTGATACTGCCTCTGTGGTTATTTCTGAGCTTGTTTTATTTTCAAGCGCTATATTATTTGCAGGCAGTGCTGCAACTGTAATTGCTACGCCAAAAATCAAAATCACTATTGTGCTAGCCATTTTTTTGTCAAACTTAAATTTCATTTTCTATATCCTTTTTATGTAATTCAATTTTTATGAAAGCTCAGCCTTCTCTTAATATATCACAGAAGGTTTTTATTAATATCCTCACCAGGACAAAAATGAGAGCTGAATCTGGACAAGTTAAGAAATCATAAACAATAATAGAAAAATAGGATTAATCCGTCTTATAGCTAATCAATCCTTTTTTTCTTATATTACTAACGCACTATACCATTTATATCATTTTGTTAATGTTGTCCCGCTCACATTAACATATCCACTATATATTGCTGAATTACCATCAAAATTGAATGACTTTATACGGAATTTATAGTTTGTTCCTGATGATAACTTTTCTACTCTATATGTTGTAGTATTTTTATCAGCAATTCTTGCTATTCGTATCCATTTTCCATCCTTGTACTGCTCAATAATATATCCTGCTGCACTTTCATTCTTAGTCCAATTAATTCTTAGTGCATCGGTTGCTCTGCCTCCAATCACAACATTTCTGTTATTTATTGGCAATGTTGTCCCGTTTATGTATACGTAGCTACTATATACCGGTATATTTCCATCAAAGTTAAATGACTCTATACGGAACTGATATTTTGTTCCTGCTGATAACTTCTCAACTCTGTAAGTTATTGTATTATTATCAGCAATTCTTGCTATTCGTATCCATTTTCCACCTTTGTATTGTTCAATAATATATCCTGATGCACTTTTGTTCTTAGCCCAGTTTATTCTCAGTGCATCCGTTGCTCGACCACCTATCACTACATTATTGTTATACATCGGAAGAGTCATTCCTTTAACAGTAACATATCCACTGTATATGGCAGTATTACCATCAAAGTTAAATGACATTATACGAAAATTGTAGCTTGTTCCTGCTGATAATTTTTCAACCCTGTATGTTGTGGTATTTTTATCAGCAATCCTTGCTATTCGTACCCACTTTCCATCTTTTTGCTGCTCTATGATATATCCTGCTGCACTTTCATTTTTACTCCAATTAATTCTTAATGCATCAGTTGCCCTGCCACCAATTACAACATTACTATTCTTGGCAGGCAAAGTAGTTCCACTTACCAGAACATAATCACTATATAGTGGTACCTTTCCCAAAAACATGAACGTTTTTATTCTAAATTGATATTTTTTGCCTGAAGTCAGTCCTTCAACCTTATAAGATATTGTTTTTCCATTCCCAATTCGTGCTATTCGCGTCCACTTTTCATCCTTAAACTGTTCTATAATGTATCCATCTGCATTGTTCACCTTATTCCATTTTAATTGAAAAGTACTCTCTGTTGCATTTAAGCATAAGAATGAATCAACCTTATCAATGACACCTTCATCACCCGGCACTATCGGCAACTCCCACTCCTCAGTGGTTTGTGCTGCATAAACCATATTATAATCAAGCCCATATATACATACCAAAAATAATAAAATAAATAATTTTTTTCTCATATTTTCTCCTTATCCCTTCCACATATTATCCTAGCTGCCATTTACCACAAGCTATTATAATGTATTACCTGTTACATATTGGGAACCACTATATAATGGTGTACTTCCATCAAAATCAAATGACCTGACTCTAAATACATATGCTGTATTACTTTTAAGTTTCTCAACCCTGTATGTCTGCGTATTTGCATCTGCTATTCTCGCTACCCTAATCCAATTTCCATTATCATACTTTTCTATTATGTAGCCTGATGCACCATTAACCTTATTCCAATTTACTCTCAGTGCATCCTTTGCAGTTCCACCTATACAAACACCTGTTGCAACAGCCGGATTGGTTCTTCCGTTAATATACGCATAAGTACTATACAATGGTGTTTTTCCGTTAAAACTAAATGCTTCTATTCTAAACTTATATGTTGTAGATGCCTTTAGTCCTTCAACACGATAAGTCTGTATATTTGCATCTGCTATTCTCGCTATTCGGTTCCACTTTCCGTTTTCATACTTCTCAATAATATATCCTGATGCGCCATTTACTTTATTCCAGTTAATCCTAAGTGCATCGGCTGCTCTTCCACCTATTTCTACCCCGGTTACATTAGATACTGTTGCGGATGTATTAGATACTGAATTTGTCTTTCCTGAAATATTCTGATACTCACTATATATCGGAACTGATCCATCAAAATCAAATGCTTTTATTCTAAAATTGTAAGTAGTTGCAGACTTTAAATTTTCCACCCTGTATGTAGTTGTATTTGCATCAGCTATTCTTACAATACGATTCCACTTTCCGTTTTCATATTTTTCTATGATATAACCGGAAGCCCCTATATTCTGACTCCAATTTATTCTTAATGCATCTTTTGCAGTTCCTCCAATCTTCACCCCTGTTACGGATTTCGGATTTGTTATCCCGGAAACATAAGCATAACTTCCGTATACTTCATCTCCATCATCTGTAGTGTATCCGCAGACTCTGAAATTATATTGCCTAGAACTTTCCAAATTTTCAATTCTATATGTATTCGCTCCAGATATTTTAGCAATTCTGCTCCAATTACCATCTTTATACTGCTCTATTATATAGCCTGATGCGCTACTGTTTGTATTCCAATTAATCCTAAGTGCATCTGACGCGCGTCCTGCCAGCTTCACCCCACTCATTGCAGAAACAGTTTTTTGTTCTTTTGTCACATTAACATATATCTTAATAGTTCCATATTCTACAGAAGTATTGTTTCCATCTACTACTGATACACTTATTACACCCGTTCCTGCACTTTCTGCAGTAATTACCATGTCATGCGACCATCCATTCCAGTCACCATCCCATTTTGCAGAAAAACCACTTCCCGATGACTCTTTCGCCAACTTACAATTGTCAGGTATCTCTCCCTCCATTGTTAATGTAACCCTTTGACTTGTATTTCCCGGTATATTAAGATTAACTGAATATGTAGACGCTTTTAATGTTACATTTCCGGAATACTCAGCATTCCAGCTAACCTCACACGAAACATTAAGATCACCTGTAACACTTACAATCCCTTTATACTGCCCGGTAGATCCCATATAGCTTCGATACCAATTATAGTCATTTCCATAAGTGCATGGATCAGACTTCGATCCATCAGGATATACAAAAACTTCACTTACACTATAATTAAGTCCACTATGATCTATATCTACTCTTTTTCCCGTATCTGTATCTAATATTTCATAGCACAAATAGTATGATTTTCCCTTATAAAAATGCTCCGGTACACTGCCCATATCAGTATCAGATATCCATACATGTAATCGATAATTAAGTGTATTCTGCTGTCTTTGCAAATATTGCATAGACGCACACCCATTAATTCCATTATAAGAAACATGTGCCCATGTTCCATCTGCTTTTGAAACATATACTACTGCACCTGATGGTATTGAACCAATTACTGCTCCACCATGCCCATCTCTGATATTTAATGTGGTTCTTGATGTACAAATGTAGTTTCCTGCATACGAAGTACTGCATGTATCAACATACGGCTGAATTCCATTTGATACAAGCAAATAGCTAAACGCATATTTGCCCCATATCCTTGCCCCTTTTTGTATAGTGTTTCCCCATAATACACCATTCTTTCGTACCTTGGTACTTCCACTATAATTTCCATTTCCATTACAATCCACGAATGTTATTGTATTTCCTGAAACTGCAGTTACAAAAACCGTATGTCCCTGTCCACTAGTATTTCCATACTGTATCAGGTCACCGGGCTTTACACTGTAAATATCATAACCCCTTTGCCAGGTCGACGGCATTGTTCCAAACACATTATATCCCATCATATGTGCAAAACCAAAACACTGTGTTCCATTATCAAATCGTCCATTCCAAACACTATAATTAGGATATTGTGATTGTAATTGTGATAATTTTGCATCGAATTCTGACTGTGTTACTGCATATACTTTTTGAACATTGCTCAATTGTACCATCAATATGGAGATCATAATACATGCAATAATCTTAATCCACTTTTTTTCTCTTCTACACATTTGTTTCATAAAAAATCTCCCTCCTATCACCTATTTGTACTACCATTTACATATTTCGAATCACTGTATAATGGTGTATTTCCATCAAAATCAAACGCTCTGATTCTAAATACATATGCTGTATTCTTTTTAAGTTTCTCCACTCTGTAAGTCTTTGTATTTCCATCTGCTATTCTGGCTACTCTGTTCCAATTGCCATTCTCATACTTTTCTATTATGTATCCTGATGCCCCACTAACTTTATTCCAGTTAACTCTTAATGCATCTTTTGCAGTTTCTCCTATACAAACACCTGTTACAGCCATCGGGTTCGTTCTTCCGTTAATGTACGTATAAGTACTGTATAATGGTGTACTTCCACTAAAGCCAAATGCTTTTATTCTAAACTTGTAAGTTGTAGATGCCTTAAGCCCTTCCACTCTATATGTCCGTGTTTTTACATCTGCAATTCTTGCAATCCTATTCCACTTCCCATTTTCATATTTCTCAATGATATACCCGGAGGCACCGCTTACTTTATTCCAATTTAGTCTGAGCGCATCGACTGCTCTACCCCCAATCTTCACTCCTGCTGTTTTGGACGGATTTGTTTTTCCTGAAACATATGTATAACTTCCATATACAGGAGTTCCATTGTCGAAGTTAAATCCCTGAATTCTAAACTTATAATCTGTAGAATTAGTAAGTTTTTCTATTCTATATGTCTTTGTATTCTTATCAGCAATTCGTGCAATGCGACTCCAATTACCATTTTTGAATTGTTCTATTATATATCCCGATGCACTACTATTTGTATTCCAATTAATGCGCAATGCATCATCTGCCCGACCGGCTAATTTTACTCCACTCATCGCGGAAACAGTCTTTTGTTCTTTAGTCACATTAACATATATCTTAATAGTTCCATATTTGACAGAAGCATTTTTTCCATCCACAACAGACACTATTATCACTCCGGAGCCAGACCCCTCTCCGGTAATAACCATATCATGCGACCAACCATTCCAATCGCCATCCCATTTTGCAGAAAATCCATTCCCAGATGAATCTTTCGACAATGCACAATTATCAGGTATCTCTCCCTCCATTGTTAATGTAACCCTTTGACTTATGTTTCCCGGTATATTAAGATTAACCGAATATGTAGATGCTTTTAACGTTACATTACCTGAATACTCAACTTTCCAACCAATTTCACAGGAAGTATTTATATCACCTGTAACAGTTACAATTCCTTTATACTGACCTGTTGCCCCCATATAGCTTCTATACCAATTGTAATCATTTCCGTAAGTACATGGATCAGACTTTGTTCCATCAGGATACCCAAATACTTCACTTACACTATAATTAAGTCCATCATGATCTATATCTACTCTTTTTCCTGTATCCGTATCTAATATTTCATAGCATAAATAGTATGATTTTCCTTTATAAAAGTGCTCTGGTACACTTCCCATATCAGTATCGGATATCCATACATGTAACTGATAATTAAGAGTATCTTGTTTTTTCTTTAAGTACTGCATGGATGAGCATCCATTAATTCCATTATATGATACATGTGCCCATGTTCCATCCGCTTTTGAAACATATACAACCGCTCCTGATGGGATTGTTCCAATCACTGTACCACCATGTCCACTTCTTATATTTAAAGCTGATGACGCAGTACAAACATAATCTCCTGCATATGAATCTGAACACGAACAATCATTGGTATTTCCATTAAGAAACAGTGCTGCCTCTGCTTTTCTTCTTCTAGTCAGTCCATCCAACACTACGCCACCCGACTTGTTCCAATTTGTAAATGCAGTTGTTATCTGATCGCTGTTATAATTTGACACCCCATTTATCAAATATGTTTTCAACTGAAAAGTATTGTAACTAACCCAAACATTTCCAACATTATATGTAAAACTTACCAAGGCATCAAATTGATTCTGATTAATTGTAATATTATATTTATTTAAAAATGTGTTTACATATCCTTCAAATCTTACAAGATCCGATTTAAGCATACTTTCAGCCTGTGCCTGAGTAATAGTCATCCCTGCATACACGTCAGCTCCATAATGGCCATAGCCTATAGTATAATACTTTTCACTGCTTGTAACCTTATAAGCAGTCAATCTGCATCCCTCAAACTGTTTTATTAAATCCACTCCACTCTGACTGATTCCCATATTTGAAGTACGAAACAGATCTGTTCCATCAGCTTCTTTTAGATTATCTCCCTCGCTTTTTACAGCTTCGTCGGAAGTAATATCCTTACCCGAACCGTTTTCATACATATCATACTCATAAGATTTTTTTTGTTCATCCGCATAAATCAATGAATTATATCCTCCAATAGTCGCAAAAATTATCAAAAATATTATTATAATCTTACTTTTTAGTTCACTCTTCATATTTTCCCCCTATTCAAAAATTACATATAGTTCTTTATACTCATTTATATTATGCAACTTTTTTCCCAATTTTACAAGTACATGTTATAGATTTCATATAATAAAACTGGATGCTACCTGTATAAATACAGGCAGCACCCATAAAATTAATTTGTCACACCACTTATATAACTATAGTTTCCATAAATAGCTGTTGAACCATCAAAGTCAAATGCTTTTATACGATACACATATGACGTCTTACTTTTCAATTTTTCTACACGATACGTAGTTGTCGAATTGGAGCCTATTCGAGCTATTCGTACCCATTTACCCTCACTGTATTGTTCAATAATATATCCTGAAACCTTTCTATTTTTATTCCAGTTTAAACGAAGAGCATCTTTTGCTGTTCCACCTATTTTAACCCCTGAAACAGCAGCAGGCAGTGTTGTGCCCGATATGTTTTTATAACCGCTATATAAAGCTGTATTTCCACTATACCCAAATGCCTTTATTCTAAACTGATAAGTTGTAGAATCTTTTAATCCCTCTACGCGATATGTGATCGTAGCATTTGATGCAATACGAGCTATGCGTGTCCATGAGCCATTCTTATTCTGTTCAATAATATAACCTGATGCAGAATTATTTTTAGTCCAATTTAATCTCAAAGCATCTGTTGCTCTTCCCCCAATTTTAAAATCAGAAACAGTTGAAGGAGCCTTTGATGCTGCGGTTGTCGTTCCGGACACATTCTGATATGCACTATACAAAGGAGTATTACCATCAAAGCCATATGCCATAACTCGGAACTTATACGTTGTTCCTGCAGACAACTTTTCTACTCTATATGTTACTGTTGAATTAGACTCTATCTTTTTGATTCTCTTCCAACTACCATCTTTATACTGTTCAATAATATATCCGTTTGCAGAATTATTTTTGCTCCAATTGAGACGTAATGCATCCTTTGCTGTTCCACCAATCTTTAACCCGGAAACAACACTCGGATTTGTTTTTCCGTTAACATATGCATACTTACCATATACAGGAGTATTGCCTGAATATGCAAATGTCCTTACTCTGAACTTATATGTAGTAGATGGCAAAAATTTTTCAACACGTAAAGTAGTTGTTGCATTACTGCCTATCCTTGCAATTCTCTTCCAACTACCTCCGGAATACTGCTCAACAATATATCCCGATGCCTTTAAATCCTTATCCCAGTTAAGGCGTAATGCATCCGCTGCACGACCACCTATTTTCAATCCTTTCATATCATTTGCAGTCACAGTTCCAGCCGGATCTTTCTTTAAGTACAAGGTTGAATATGTAATCCCATCATTTGTAACTGTAGAAGGTGCAGAACCATACGTCGCTCCATTAAATGCATTAACCGGTGTTGCCAAATATCCTCCACTTAATGATGAATTGCTATTTACCATAAACCATGTATAATTTCCATTATTAAAATATGGGCTATAATAATATTCCAATGAATAATCTGAATCATACTTTGCTTCAGGCTGGTAATTATCCCACTTACTTTCTTTTACATGACTGGTTTCATATCCATTTGATGAAATAGTTGCCTCACTTTTATTATAATAACTATAATCTATATTTCCGGTACTATCATTATCAGCCCAGGTAGCATCAACTTCATACCATACACCATGAACATTAGAAAGATTCCATGCATGATTATAACTTGTTACTTCTATAGTATCTATTCCAACAGCATTCATTAGCAGCTGAAATGTTGCAGCGTAGCCAGCACAAACAGTCTTACCTTCATATACCAGGCTAAACGCCGACTGATCATATGTCCCATCCTCATATGTTGTATTAGCACAAATTAAGTCAAATGCATATTTTTCACGTTCTTCTACCAATGATGACGATTTTTGCTTTATCAGTTCTACCCAGTTGTCTATCTTATTACAAAAATAGGTAGTATATGCCGTTCTCTGATATCCACTATCAAATGGTGAATACACATAAATGCCTAACATATACCCTTGCGATGCATCACAATAAGAAACCGTGGATCTATTGGATAAAAAATAGAATTGTGGATGTGAAAGCTTAAACATATGTATAAAATTATATACTTTTTGAATATTCCAATTAGCAAAATACAAATTATCGGTTTGTATTTTACTATTACCTATATTTTTGTCGTTCGTTGCATATGAAATACAAACCTGCTCCAGCTCATTCCATGCACTCTTCTCTTGCGCAGTAAGCTTATTATAATAATAATTACTACTAAACTTCTTCCAATAAGCCGAATCTGTTAAACTGTAAGTTGTAATAGAATCCTCTTGTTTCTGTTCCAAGAGCTCATTAAACTCCTCTTGAGATAATTTTATCTCCTCAGTTTCCATTTTCTGATAACCGGTTCTATCAGAAGCTTTAACATAATCTGTGCTTTCCAAACTCTGTTTAACAGAAATATCATTGCCCTCAGCAAAAACACTGATATTGGAAGAAAAAAGCATCATAACCGATAAAGTAACCGCAATAAATCTTTTCTTCATTAGTACCTCTCCTTAAACATCTCTTCTAACTATAAATGCGCTATTTATTCACTTAAAACACTATTAATCAGACCTTTAGCATGCTCCACCTCATCCATATTCGGCTGCATAACCCAAACCTTTGTCTTTGGTGTAGAATAAGTAGTACATGAATCCCCTGTACCTGTTACTGAATATGAGTCAATAGTATATTTCGTATTATCAACCAACTGTTTCTTTACTAAGGTATATATATCATCTGAAGTCATGTCCGTCTGGAATGTTCCCGCAATTCCATCTAATACATTTGAATAGTTATATAAAACATCCTTTGATGAAAGCTTATTGATCATAGCAATGATCACATTCATCTGATTCTGCCCACGTTGTATATCACCAGCAGCAAAAGCATGTCTCTCTCTTGCAAAAGCCAAAGCCTCAATACCTGATAGGTGGTTTACACCTACAGTATAATGCTTAACCGGTTCAACTGTAAAATCTTTGTCTGAATAAACATCAATTCCACCCATTGCATCTATGATATCTTCAAATCCACTAAAATTCATGCGGACATAGTAATTAATCTTCACACCATATAGATTCTCAAGTGCTCCCATCGAATTTTCTACTCCATAAAGTCCGGCATGTGTAAGCTTGTCCTTCACACCATTGCTCTTTGGATGCTCTATATAATAATCTCTAGGAGTATTGATCAACTGAATATGCTTAGTCTTTGTATTCACAACAGCAAGAATATTTACATCACTTCTACTTCTGACAGATACATCTCCAAAAGTATCTATACCGCTGATATATACTACAAACTGATCCAGATTTGTATTTTGTTCTTTATCTACCATTTCAATATAATTTGTTATTTCTGAAGAGTAAATAATCTTAACTTTGTCCTCAAAATCCTCGTATCCTTCACCATCTTTGATAACATCAATGTTGGCTTTATTTAAGATTATTGCCTTGATAGTCTGATTATATAAGGCATCAACCATGGCGAATTTATCATCAAAAGCATTATAATTTGCCGATCCACCCACGCTTTTATCAATCTCATCCATTACCTTTTTAGACGAATTAACATCATAATCATCAAGATATCCTATCAAAAGCTCTGAAAGATCTGTTATTTTTTCCACATCAGAATCAGCCAGAACTGCTATAACCATCTCCGTCTTTTCTTCTGTGCCCTTGTCTGTGACTATATCCACAGTCTTGTCCACTTTATTTATGGCGATAATTCCTATTATCATAGCGGCAATCAAAGCAATTGAAATAATGCTAGTAAGTATACCGGGCCACAGTTTTCTTGCTGCTAATAAATCGAATAAAATAATAAGCACAACTACACCTATTGCAACTGCAAGAAACTTTGTCGGCAAAATATTCATTTTTACTACTTTAGTCAACACAACAACCGATGTGACAAGAAAAGCCATGGCAATCAGCCACACTATATACTTAAATGAAAACTTCTTATCACTTTTTTCTTTCTTTACTTCTCTGATATTATTCTCTCTCATGGTGCCTCCTTCTAGTTCACATTAACCTGTAGATCAAATAACGAATTGATCATCTTAAGATAACATTCATCATGCTCTGCTGCAACAAGCATCGGGGCATACGCGTCACTACCTGATATATTATACATATATGAAAATTTATCATTCTCAGCATTTCCAAAATGACATTGATAC
>ERZ1034691.1242-NODE-1242-length-16943-cov-50.187589_pt1 | contig 16943 bp, 10 predicted proteins | sample MGYA00520638_ERZ1034691 | MGnify/ENA primary metagenome ERZ1034691 (study PRJEB33766, sample SAMN09781763) | gut metagenome | biome: gut microbiome | host: Homo sapiens | place: Madagascar | study: EMG produced TPA metagenomics assembly of the PRJNA485056 data...
CGCCGGAGCGGTGCTTAAGCCGTAAGGCGGGAATTGTGCGGTGTTGCCTTTATATACTCCGCATATGTCTGGTTCGTTCAATGATTGGGCAAAGCCGCAACACTTTCGTCCTCAATCAATTCAAAAGGAACCACTTCATGCACCGCGCTGCTTCCGTTTTCAATACAGTTGAGCAGAATTTCCGCACCGCGCTGGGCCAGTCGTTCCGAGTTCTGGCGGATGGTGGTCAGCCGCGGGGTGCTGTAGCGCCCCAGCGCAATACCGTCATAGCCCGAAACCGAGATATCCTGCGGCACACGCAGGCCATGGTCATTCAAGGCACGGATCGCGCCCAGAGCCATCAGGTCCGACATGGCAAACACTGCCGTAATATCCGGGCAGTGCTTGAGCAGGTATTCCATGGCGGTATATCCGCTTTGCAGCGAAAACCGGGCATAGGCATACTGCTTTTTCATCTCGAACGGCAGGCCAAGGCGGAACATAGCGCTCTGGCTGCCGGTCAGACGGGACAGACTGGGGCGGGACTGGTCTGGCTTGCCGCCGATCAGCCCGATCTTGCGGTGACCCTGCGCATACAGGTACTCAATCATCAGGGACGATGCCGAAACATCGTCCACGCTGACGCTGGACAGGTTGGGGATGTTCAGGGTTGCGGCGCTGTTGGTCAGCAGCAGGCATGGAACACGCAGTTCCGCCAGCTGCGGTGTGAAGTATTCCAGGTTAGAACCAAGGAAAACAATACCATAAGGTTTGCGCTCGGCGCAGATCAGTTCGGCCTGCGCAACTTCGTTGGCTTCTTCATCAATATAATAGACCGTGGAAACATATCCGCGTTCCTCCAGGATAGCCTGCATTTTTTCCAGAATGTCCACAAACAACATGTTCTGGGTGCCCTTTACGATCAGGGCAAGGCCATCGCTGCTTTGCTGTTTCAGGTGTTTTGCGTTGGAGTTTGGCTGGTAATTATACCGCTTGATGACCTCAAGAATCTTGGCGCGGGCGGCCGGGCTGACGCTGGGGTTATTGTTGAGCACCCGCGAAACCGTGCCGATGGCATACCCCGATTCTTTTGCAATATCTTTGATGGTCATACACAGAAAACTCCTTCCGGCAGCAGGGTGCCGCAGCCATTAGCCCTTTACAGCACCGGCCACCACACCATCAATGATATACTTCTGGCAGATCAGATACAGAATAATGACCGGCAGAATAGTGATCATGATGCAGGCCATCATGGGCGCCATTTCCACCTTGCCGTAACTGCCGCGGAAATACTGAATCGCCATGGGGATGGTGCGGTAGGTTTTGATATCCAGCACCAGGGTGGGCAGCAGATAGTCGTTCCAGACCCACATGGTTTCCAGGATTGCGGTAGAGATCATCGTCGGCTTTAAGATAGGGCAGACCACGCGGAAGAAAATCTGCAGCGGGTTGCAGCCATCGATCATAGCGGCTTCCTCAATTTCAACCGGCATGCTCTTCATAAAGCCGGTGAACATGAACACCGCGAGACCGGCACCGAAGCCGAGGTAGATGATGCAGATGTTGTAAGGGTTGTTCAATTTTAAGGTATCCGCTGTTTTGGCCAGGGTAAACATGACCATCTGGAACGGCACCACCATGCTGAACATGCACAAGCCGTACATCAGTTTGGAAAGTTTGCCGTTGACACGGGTGATGAACCATGCGCACATGGAGCAGCACAGCAGAATCAGCACAACGGAACTGACAGTAATGACTAGGCTATACCAGAAGGAAGACAAAAAGTCCATTTCCTGGATGCCGTAAATATAGTTTTTGAGGCCGACAAAGGTTCCGGCCGTGGGCAGCTCAAATGCGCGGGAGGTGGTAATGGCGCGCTCGGTTTTGAGGGAGTTAAAGAAGATCATGACGATGGGGTAGATCCATGCAACGCACAGCACTCCAAGCACCACGCTGAGAATGGCATTGATGCGGCGGTCCGCTTTGCCAACGGTAGGTTTTTCTTCCACCGGTTTTTTGATGGTTTTTTCCATTACTGCTGCACCTCCTTGGACTGGGTCAGCTTTTGCTGGAGTACGGCCAGCACCACAACAAACAGGCAGAACACAACAGCCTTTGCCTGGCCGATGCCCTTCCACTGGGGTCCGGAGCGGGCATAGAAGGTATCATAAATGTTGTAAGCCAGCATCATGGTCTGCTTGGCCGGTTCGCCGCCGGTCAGGGACAGGTTCTGGTCAAACAGCTTGAAGGAGTTGGTCAAAGTCAGGAAGGTGCAGATGGTAATGCTGGGCATAACCATGGGGATCTTGATCTTAAACAGGATCTGCTTGGCGTTTGCGCCATCGATCTTGGCGGCTTCGATCAGATCCAGCGGCACGTTCTGCAGGCCGGCAATGTAGATGATCATCATGTAACCGATCTGCTGCCAGCACATCAGAATGACAAGGCCCAAGAAGCCATACGTGGCGTTCAGGGAAAGCAGCGGTTTTTCGAGTGCGCTGAGTACGCCGTTGAGCAGAATCTGCCAGATATAGCCAAGGATAATGCCGCCGATCAGGTTGGGCATAAAGAAGGTGGTACGGAAGATATTGGTACCGCGGATGCCGCGGGTAAGCAGCAGTGCAATGCCGAACGCCAGCACATTGATGAGCACCGTGGACACCACAGTAAACACCGCAGTGAACCAGAACGCATGGGTGAAGGTATCATCCAGCCAGATCTTGGCATAGTTGCCGAGACCAACAAAGGTAACATTTTGAACAGTTGTGAATTTGCAGAACGAAAGCGCCACGCCCCAGATAAACGGCCAGATAAAGCCGATGATAAAGGCCAGCAGGGTGGGCAGCACGAACACGGGCCAATAGCGCCGGATCGCTTTTTCCATAACAGTACCCCCTTGAGCACATAAAAGAGCGGGGCGGGCGAATCATCGCCCGCCCCGCTTTTAACATTCAGGTTTCGCTATTTTGATTCAGATCAGCCTGCATTCAGGGCAGCTTCGGTCTTCCAGCCATCCACAAAGGCGGTCACAACAGCGTTCCAATCGCCAGTGCCGGCTGCGTAAGCAGTCAGAGCAGAGCCAACGCCGTTCTTCCAGTTTTCGGAAGGCATGGTGGAGAAGCACCAGGCAACAGGAGTCTTGCCCTCAGCGGTCAGAGCATTATCAACCTTAACGAAGAGGTTGGGGGATTCCTGAGCATTCTTGAAGGGGATAACAAAGCCCATATCGTTTGCCATGGCCTTGGTGCCCTCATCAGAGCTGACGCACCAGTACATGAAGTCGAGAGTTGCATCGATATCTGCCTGGTCGGCTTCCTTGTTTACGCACCAGTAGTTCTCGGTGCCGGTGCACAGGCCCTGGTTGGCCTCATCGCCCACGCCAATGTAGACGGGGATCATGGTCAGGTCGTCATCGGTGAAGGGCTTGCCATCGCCGACGAGGTTGTTATATTCCCAAGAACCGTTCTGGAAGAAGACGGCCTCATTGTCCAGGAACTCGTTGCGGCTGTCATCGCCAGTCTTGCCAGCCAGCTCAGTAGGAGCACAGGTGGAGTTGTTGATGTACAGGTCAAACATGTCCTTGTAGTTATCCAGGTAGGTGCCCTTGATGGCATCCGTGGTGCCGATGCCGTCAGCCTGGTACTCAAAGTAGATGGGCAGGTTGGCCAGGTGGGTCTTGAAGCGCCAGTCAGAGGAAGAATCCATACCGGCGGAGGTGAATGCTGCAAAGCCAAGTTCGTCCTTGCGGGCGGTGATGTCCTCGGCAACCTTCTTCAGGTCTGCGAAGCTCTTGATATCATCGGTGGTGTAACCGGCCTTTTCCAGCAGGGTCTTGTTGGTGATCAGGCCGTAGCTCTCGATAACGTAGCCGACGGCCACGGTGGCGTCGCCATCTTTCAGGGCGTAAGAATCGCTGGTCAGGTCGCCCAGGATCTTGGAGCCGGTCAGGTCATAGCAGTAATCCTTCCAGTTGGCCAGGCCGACAGGGCCGTTGACCTGGAACAGGGTGGGCGCATCGCTCTTGGCCATTTCGCTCATCAGAGTGGTTTCGTACTGGCCGGAAGCAGCGGTCACAACGGTAACGGGAACGCCGGTCTCTTCGGTGTAGGTCTTTGCCAGGGCCTGCCAGGCTTCATCCTGCTCGGGCTTGAAGTTCAGGTAGTAGACCTTGCCAGCGGCAGTGGTATCTGCCGTGGCGGCTGCTTCGGAGCTGGCAGCTTCGGAAGAAGCTGCGGTGCTTTCTGCAGCAGAGGAAGCAGTGGAAGATGCGGTGGAGCCGCAGCCTGCCAGCAGGCCGGCAGCCATCATGGATGCCAGGGCGAGAGAAATTGTTTGCTTGGATTTCATGGTATTGTCCTCCTTTTTAAGTGGAACCAGTTGCACCGTTGCGGACCGGTGTGGTTCACGGGTTGGTAACGTTTCCAACCTTTCTGTGGCTTTATATTACACCCGTGTTTTGCAAAAATCAATCGTTTTTTGGATTTTGAGTGCAAAATTGTAGCCTTGCACGAATCGCAACCGTTTTCCTTGTCGAATATAACAAGAAAGTAGTATTCATTTTGATGAAACGTTTCAATTTCACGGCAAAATGCGACTTTATAAACCAAAAGCAGCCCCGCGGCGGCGGGGGCTGCTTTTGATTGTCATATTTTAGCGCAACCTGTTTCGCACCTGCTGGTAAGCGAACCAGTAGAAAGCGGCGTGGTTGGTGCTGGCGGTGCCGTTGGCGGAGGCATACATGCCAACGGTGCAGCCGGTAAAGCCGCCGGTTATCTCGGTGCTCAAAAAGCTCAGGTCAACATCCTTGGCAACGCAGGCGGTTTTGCCCTTGCATTCTTTGCGGGTAACACATGGATTTTTCGGTGCATTTTCGGCCCGGCCCTTACACTTTTTTCGTTTCCGCCTGCACCAGGGCGCGGTACAGGGTAAAATCCGGCACGGGGGCCGCCGGGGCACCGGGCAGTGGAGCCTGCCAGGCGGCATAATCCGGCCCGTCCCCGGCCGCGCGGGGAATCGCCATCAGACCGGTCAGAACACGGGCGGTCAGTGCGCCGTCCGGCATGGTATCGCTGCAAAAGCCGGCCCAGAACCCAGTTTTGGGCTGCAGCAGAGCCGCCATGGCACCAAAATCATCCGCCGCACGGCCCAGGGTGCAAAAGCAGTTCTGCCAGTCCTTATCCAAAAACTGCTCCCGCGCGGTGCAAAAGCGCACCGCCCCGCGCAGGGCGTACAGGTACAGCCGCACGCTGAACACCACCTGCTCCTGCCAGAGCGGCGTGGTGGCCCGCCCGGCGTAAGAACAGCCGGGCAGCAGCGTTTCATAATTTTCCAGCGCGGAAGTGCAGAGCTGCTGATAGGCAGCCAGCTGTTCCGCATAGCTTTCTGCGGGCAGCAGAGCGGCAAGTTCCTGAATCGGGCCCTGCGTTTTGCCGCACAGCCAGGCCGAAGCAAACAGCCGGGTGCTGCGGGTCAGGAACGCTTCGCCCACCGGCTGCGGCGGGCTGCCCGCCTGCACGGCGCTTTCGGCACGGGCGCGCAGGCAGACCGAAAGATCCTCCAGTGCGCTGTCCGTCAGTGCCCAGCCATCCGGCGCACGGTAGGTACAGCGCAGGTAAGCCGTGCGCTGCGCGGCGCAGTCGGTATCCGGGGTACACCACAAAGCACCGGTCAGGTTCAACTCCATCAGGGAGGGGCGCAGGTCCCCGGTGCCAACCATCCAGAAGCTGCGCACCCCGCCGCGCCAGGCTCCCTGCAGCATTCCGTTAACGGCGGTATCGCCGCCGGGGTAGGCGGTCATGGGGTTGCCGGTCAGCTTATCGCGGCGGCAAAGGCTGAACCACAGCCCGTGCTGCGCGCCGGGACCAGGGCCGCCCGCACTGCTGGCACTGGGGGCCGGGGTTAAAACGGGGATAACGCCATCCGGGATTTTGAGTTTTCCCTCCTGGTAGAGCGCAACGGTTTCGCCCTGCAGCAGAATATAGGCAGCGGCGCCGGGCACCGTGGCGTTCAGCAGCTGCCATTGCTCTTGCAGCGCAGCGGTGCTTGCTGTGCCATCGGGATCACCCACCCCGTCAATGCCCAGCGCCCAGATGCGCGGGCTGGCTTTGAGAGTGCGGATAGAATCCTGCCAGATTTTATGGCGTTCTTCCGGGTTTTCCGCCGCAGCCTGCTGTGGGGCAGCCCCCAGCGGGGTCCGCGGGTCCTGCACAGGGCGCAGGCCCATGGCGGCGGCAAGGTCCGCCTGTTTGTCGGTGCGCACCATATTGCCGCGGCAGCGCAGCAGGGATTCAAAGATCATCTCCCAGCCGTTTTCGGTGGCATCCGCCCAGGCGGACAGCCATGGTGCATCCGAAAGATCCCACCCGCGCAGGCCGACAGCGGCGGCTGGCCCGGTAATGCGGCCCTCCGGCACAGTGGCAAAGGGTTTGGGCTCAAACTGCTGCTGGTTCCAGAACCAGAATGGTGCTACCCCCAGGTAATGACGGCTGATATCCAGCAGGCCGTACACCGCGCCCAAATCATCCGCCGCGCAGAGGGTGAGCTGGTTTTCCGTCACATCCAGCGTATAACTTTCCGGCGGCAGGGCGGGGGCAAGGCAGATCATCAGGCGGTTATCCGGCACAAAACCGGTGGTGGAAAGAGTCATTTCCATATCACGCCAAAAGCGCGCCACGGCATGCTGCACGGGCGCACTGGCCCACTGCGCCGTGACCCGTGTGGCACGGCTGAGCATAAAATCCATTGTTTTCCTGCCTTTCAATACACTCTACCATCATCCCCGCCGTATCGGCGCCTGGATGGATGCAGTATTCCCTTACTGGTCCAAAAATTCGCGGATCTCGGCTTCCACGGCGCGCACCTCACGCTCAAATGCGCGGGCGGATACCCGCAGCGCACCGTTGCCCAGAATAATGATCTGTTCCGCACCATCGGAGCTGACCACCCGCACGCGGTGGTTTTTGGCCAGCTCATGGGTGGCGCGCTCGATGAACATATCGGCGGTTTCGGCTTCGCGGGTATAAATCACATGCAGGTTGTGCCAGGTTTCCTGTTCCCGCCCGGCGCCCTTGACGCGGTAGGCATCAAACACCAGGATGGGCACACACTTGCGGTAACCCGCATAGTTGCACAGAATGTCCATCAACCGGCGGCGGGCGGCATCCAGGTTTTCCGCCGCGATCTTCTTTAATTCATCCCACGCAAAAATCACATTGTAGCCGTCTACCAGCAGGTACTCCGGCCCGCTGGGCGGCGGTGCGGCGGGGGTACGGTTCTGGCTTGGCCCCACACTGCGGAAGGCTTTGCGCGCGGCAAGCTGGTCATGCTGACCTGCGGCTTCCCCCCGGCGCTTGATCGGCCCGTAGGTGCGTTCAAAAATCGCCAGCAGCTCTTTGTCCTGCTCCAGTGTGCCGCAGTAAGCGGCAGCACGGCGGCGGGCATCGGATGCTTCATCGGAGGCATCCGCTTCTTCCTGTTTCGCCTGCTGGGCACCGGGCGCGTTGCGCCCCAGGCCGCTGGCCACATGGGCGTGGGCGGGAACTTCGTCCCATTTGACAAGGTAGCCCGCGCCGTGGCTGCAAAATACGGAATCCGCCGGGTTTTCAGTATCGGCATCCGGCTGGTAGCCAATGGCTTCCAGCACGGCTTCGGTGTTGTGGCAGGGCGCATAGCCGCGGGGCATACAGCTCAGGCGGCCCGCACCGCGGGTGTAGGCGGTCACTTCCCGCGCACAGCCCCGCATTTCGGCAACCGGGGCTTTGCCGGTAATGACGGCCAGGCCATCCTCGTTTTCCGGCGTGCTGAATTCCGCGCAGCGGCGCTGCAGATCGGCCATGGCGCGGCCAACACAGTCCTGCGGGACTTCCAGCCGGAAGTCATACCAGGGTTCCAGCAGGACCGCCTGCCCCCGGGCCGCCGCGGTGCGCAGCCCCTGCCGCACGGCGCGGTAGGTTGCCTGGCGGAAGTCTCCGCCCTCGGTGTGCTTGATGTGGGCACGGCCTGCCGTCAGGGTGATTTTCACATCGGTCAGCGGCGCACCGGCCAGCACACCGGGGTGGCTGCGCTCCGCCAGATGGGTCAAGATCAGCCGCTGCCAGTTCAGGTCCAGCGCATCGGTGCGGCAAATGCTGGCAAACTGCAGGCCGCTGCCCGGCTCGCCGGGTTCCAGCAGCAGATGAACCTCCGCATAATGGCGCAGCGGTTCATAATGGCCCACGCCCTCCACCGGGGCAGAGATGGTCTCTTTGTATAGAATGCCGCCCTCGCCGAAGGCCACTTCCAATCCAAAGCGGCTTTGCAGCACGCTCTGCAAAATTTCCAGTTGAATTTCACCCATCAGCTGCAGGTGGATCTCGCCCAGAGCGGCGTTCCACACCACATGCAGCTGCGGGTCCTCGTCCTCCAGGGTGCGCAGGGCCAGAAGGACATGGTGGGGGTCAGCGCCTTCCGGCAGCTCCACCCGGTAGTTCAGTACCGGTTCCAGCATCGGCTGGCGGGCATCCGGCTGTACGCCAAGGCCCTGGCCGGGGTAGGTTTTTGTGGGGCCCAGTACCGCACAGACGGTGCCCGCCGGGGCTTCGCTGACCAGGCGGTATTTGCTGCCGGAATAGACCCGCAGCTGGTCGGCCTTTTCTTCAAACTCCACACGGGCATCCGGGCGGGATACCAGGTTGGATTTGACTTTCAGCACGCCGTCCGTCACTTTCAGGTAGGTCATGCGCGCGCCGGATTCGTCTGCCCCGATCTTGAAGATGCGCGCGCCAAAGCTGCCGGCGTCCGGCGGCATGCGGGTATCCCGCTGCAGACCGTTGAGCAGGTCGTCAATGCCATTCAGCCGCAGAGCCGCGCCAAAATAGCAGGGGAACACCTGCCGCCGCGTGATTGCCGTGATGAGATCCGCCTGCGGCACCGTTCCTGTTGCCAACACGGCTTCCATCAGCGGTTCACTGCACACACCAAGGGCTTCGGCGCGTTCTTCCGCCGGAACGGTGGGGGTAAAGTCCACACAGCCATCCCCAAAGCGGCCCCGCAGCTCCCGCAGGCGCAGGGCTTTGTCCGCACCGGGCAGATCCATTTTGTTGACAAAGATAAAGGTTGGCACATGGTAGCGCTCCAACAGCCGCCACAATGTCATCGTGTGGCTTTGGATGCCGTCCGTGCCGGAAATGACCAGCACCGCATAATCCAGCACCTGCAGCGTGCGCTCGGCCTCCGCCGAAAAGTCCACGTGGCCGGGGGTATCCAGCAGGGTGATCTGGGTCTCTTCCAGCGGGGTGCCCGTCACCGTTCCGGCCGGCAGGGTAAGCACGGCCTGTTTGGCAAAAATGGTAATGCCGCGGGCTTTTTCCAGCGCATCGGTGTCCAAAAATGCATCCCGATGGTCTACGCGCCCCAGCTTGCGGATGCTGCCCGCACGGTAGAGCAGTGCTTCCGAAAGGGTGGTTTTTCCGCTGTCCACGTGTGCCAGAACCCCAACGACCAGACGTTTCATAACTTTCCTAACCTCATTCACAGCGTTCCCGGCTGCTGCGCCAGGGACACCGTTTATTTTTTGCACCGCCGCCTACCGGGCAGGGGATATCTGCCGGATTTTGGCGATTCTTTTCTATTATAATAGTACCCGTTTTAACCAGGGGATTCAACCACTAATTTGTGCGGGCTTTTGTTTTTGGGGCAGGATGCAAAAAATATTTTATAAAGGGTATTGACATTGCTGGATGTGGATGCTATACTATTTAGGCACTCAAGAGAGTGCAACTAAATAACGCGGGGTAGAGCAGATGGTAGCTCGTCGGGCTCATAACCCGGAGGTCGCAGGTTCAAGTCCTGTCCCCGCAACCAACAGGCTGTGACAAAAAAGATGTCACAGCCTTTTTTCTTTGTTGTAACGCCAAAAAATGGCGATTTCGACGTCCTGTTTTCAAGGTCGTATTTTACAAGGTTGTCCAACCGTTTTACTGCGGTTGGGCTTTTTTGTTGCCGTTTTTCCACAGCGGTGCGCCCGCATTGTGGAAAAAATGAGCGCATTTGTAGATAAATCTCAAAAAGATTCGGTTGTTTTCAAAAAGTTTTCAATCCCGGCTGTCGGTTTTCCACACCGATAGCCGGGATTTTTGCGTTTTTTGAAGAAAAAAGCGAAAGTTTATAATTTGTTAATAATTGGGAGCGGATTGATGGCTGGGAAAAGCCCCATCTCCCCTGTTTGGGGGCAAATTCTCTGGCAGTTTTCAGTATGTTTTCAGGTTTTCCATTTTATACCTATTATAACAAGGAGGATTTCCATTATGAGCATCATTATCGGCATCGACCACGGTTACTACGCCATCAAAACAGCGCATAGTTCATTTCCGGCAGGACTTATCAGCTACGGAGAACACGAACCCTACACCCGCCAAGGACTCTTAGAGTTTGGCGGGTGCTTTTTTGTTTGTGGCACCGGGCGGCAGCCTATCCAGCGTGACAAGACCATAAACGACAACTACTATCTGCTGACGCTGGCAGCCATTGCAAAAGAGATCCGGCAGCGCAATTTGCCTCCCGAATGCTCGGTGCGGATTGCGGCGGGGCTGCCGCTGACCAGTTTCGGACGAGACAAACCCAAGTTCAGAGAGTATCTGCTGCGGAGCAACCAGCCCGTGAACTACAAGTTTGAGGGCGTGGAGTACAGCATTACCATCGAGGAAGTTGCTGTCTTCCCTCAAGGCTACGCTGCCCTTATGACCGAAGTGGGGCTTTTGCAGGACGAACCGTCCATGCTCCTCATGGATCTCGGCGGCTGGACGGTGGACCTTATGCGCATCGACAACGCCATCCCTGCGGCTGACACCGCCCACAGTCTGGAACTCGGCATGATCCGCTGCGTGGATGACATTCGGGAACAGGTGCGGCGCGAAACCGGGCTGTCGCTGACGGATGCCCAAATCGAAAATATGCTGGCGGGTCAGCCCTGCACGGTCAGCGATACGGTGCGCGACATTGTGAACCGGCAGGGTCGCAAGTACACAGAGCATCTGCTGTCGGCCACGATGGAAGCCGGTTTCGATCTGCACGCCATCCCCGCCGTGCTATTGGGCGGCGGCGCATCGGTGGTGAGCCGCCACCTCAGCCCCAAGGACGGCCTTTGTAAGACGATTTTCCTGCTGGACGACAAAGTGAACGCGGTCGGATTCGAGCGTGCGTTGACCGCCGTGTCGCGCCGTAAAAGCGAGGCATGAAACGACCGCAGTACGTTTTCCGTCCGAACCTTAGCGACCCGCAGCACCGCCGCGCATGGGCGTTGCTGCAGCAAGTGCCGTCAGCCAAACGCAAAGAGTTTCTGGTACAAGCCATTCTTGCGACGGAGCAGACAGATAGGCTGGAGAAAAGCATCCGCAAGGTTGTGCGGGAGGAGTTGCAGGCAGTCAACATAACCGGCGCTGTTCCAAGCCCACTGTCAGAGAATGCTATACCAGACTCTGCGCTCGATTTCCTGAATTCACTATAGGGGGTGATTCCAATGTTAGAATAATAAGCAGAAAAGCAAAAAAAGCAAAAGAGAGGTTGATACATAGTGAACGGTAAAAAATCTTGTTCGGTGCAGCCTGTGACGGGCTGCTTTTGTTTTTGATGAGGGGCGCTTATTAAGCACATTCGCAGATCCGGCAAACATCCCCATCGGGAGTTGTGCCCTTGATCAAGTTCGTAGATATGTTCTCCGGCATCGGCGGTTTCCGCGAAGGACTGACCCGTGCCGGAGGATTTGAATGCGTAGGACACTGCGAAATCGACAAATACGCCAACCGCAGTTACAACGCCCTGTTTGACACGAAGGGAGAGTGGTTCATTGAAGATGCCCGAAAAGCCGACCCCAGCACCATGCCCGACTTCCAGCTGCTCTGCGGCGGTTTTCCCTGTCAAAGCTTCAGCGTGGCCGGGGCAAGAAGGGGCTTTAGCGACCCCAGAGGAACTTTGTTCTTTGAAATTGCCCGACTGGTTGAGGCCCGACACCCTGCGTATCTCATCTTGGAAAATGTACCCGGTCTGCTTAGCCATTCACGGGGCGAGACCTACGCGACGATCCTCAATACGCTGGACAGACTGGGGTATGGCGTGGAATGGCAATGTCTTAACAGCAAAGATTTCGGCGTTCCCCAGTCAAGAAACCGCGTGTACATTATCGGATATCTTGATGAGCGATGTAGAGGAAAAGTATTTCCTTTCACCGAAACAACAGGAAGTTCTCTTATTCAAACCCACGGCGGGCACCAAGGAGAGCGCGTCTACTCCCCCGAAGGACTAAGCTGCACATTGGCGGCCAATCCGGGCGGCTTCGGTGGCAAAACCGGGCTGTATGAGGTGGGAGTGCCGATCAAGTGCGCCACAAAAACCGGCTACCAGATGGCACAGGTCGGTGACAGCATCGACCTGAGTTACGCCACAGTCAACAGTCGGCGCGGGCGCGTGGGCAAGCAAATTGCCCACACCCTCACCACCGGCTGCCGACAGGGTACGCTGAATTTTATCGACCTGAACCCAGACCCTAAAGTCACAGAAGTGGCGCGGTGCGTAAACGCCAGAGTCGGCAACGGTATCCGAACGCATCGCGGCGAATCCTCCGGCGTTCTGTGCGAGGGTCGCATCCGCCGCCTGACGCCGCGCGAATGTCTGCGGCTGCAGGGTTGGGCAGATGACCGCATCGACACGGTGCTTGCTATCCAGAGCGATAACCAAGCCTACAAGCAGGCAGGCAACGGCGTGACGGTCCATGTGGTGGAAGCCATCGGGCGGCGCATTGCCAAGATGGACGCAGAACTGCGGGGTGAGGCGCTTGCCCCTTGATTTCCGTGACCAGTATTTTGGCTGTGAAATTGAACTGACCGGGATAAACCGCGCCACGGCAGCCCAAACGCTGGCCGACCTGTTTGGCACCCGCGCCGAGCATTCCGGCGGTGGCTATGATGCCTACCGCGTCAAAGATTTGGACGGTAAAGAGTGGAAAATCGTCCGGGACGGCAGCATTCACCCGGAAGGATATTTGCGCTCCTCTACTTCGGGCGAGTATAAAGTTGAGTTGAACTCCCCCAAGCTGGAATACGCTGAGATGGAAAAGCTGCAGGAGGTTGTCCGCGCACTGCGCCGTGCAGGCGGAAAGGTCAATTCATCCTGCGGTATGCACGTCCATGTGGATGCAAGCAAGCACACGCCGCAGAGCCTCAAAAATGTGCTGTCCATTATGTATTCCAAAGAGGATATTTTGTTTGCAGCACTCAAAGTCAACCCTGCCCGCATCGACAGCTACTGTCAGGCGGTGGATGAGCCTATTCTGGAAGAAATCCGCAAGCTGCCCAGCGGTGCAAGTATGGATCAACTGAAAGACCGCTGGTATCAAGGGAGGGATGGGAGTGATTATCACTACCATTCGTCACGGTACAGGGCTTGTTATGCGCAGAAAAAAGTTATGCTGAGAATCTTTTAGAACAGACGTTACTTCGAGACTGTTCACCAGAAATCTCAGCATAATTTTCTACAAGGTCTTTAAAAACGCCTTTAAGTCAGGGTCGTCGTTCCAATCCGGCATGGCAGGCGTATTCATCCTCGTGTCCATTGTTTCTAATGCCTTGCGCCGGGCTTCGGGATTAGCTTTTGCGTAAACCTGTGTTGTCTCAATAGATTCGTGCCCTAAAAAGTCACGAATATAAATGAGATTTTTGCCTGCCTCAACAAGATGCATTGCTTTAGAATGCCGGAGACAATGCGGTGTAATCTGCGGAAAAAATGAATCCACCGCAGTATTTGCTTTGTGGATATATTTTGCTAGCACGTAAGAAACACCGCTGCGAGTCAACTTTTTCCCTTGCGGATTTGTAAACAGCTGGTCATTGCGGCGTTCTGGTATATCAAGATGGTTCTCACAAATGTATTGGCGCAATACCTGTGCACACGGTTTGGTAAGCGGAACATCTCGACTTTTTCGCCCCTTCCCTAATAAATGTACAACCGGTAGTGAATCTATTCGGATATCGCAGATTCTTAAATCGCAAAGTTCCTGCACTCGTGCAGCTGAATCGTAAAGGAGAAGAATCATCGCCAAGTCTCTGCGACCTTTTGGCGTGGAAATATCAGGCTGTTCCATTAGAATATCGGTTTGCTGGTTACTCAAATATTGAACCGTCGGCTTTGCTGCTTTTTTGCTGTCAATTGAAAGAATGCGCTGACACAGAATCATTTCATCCGGGCATTCAATTTGTACATATTTTGCAAATGACTTCAGCGCAGCAAGTCGTTGGTTTCGAGAAGATATACTGTATTTGCGTTCAGTTTCAAGATATTGTAGAAATTCAAGAATCAGTTCGCGGGAAAGGTCGTTAAAAAGCATTTTCTCTAATTTAAAGCCACAATACTTTTCAAGGTAGCCATGAAAAATAACAAAGGTGTCTCGGTAAGAGTAAATTGTATTTGTACTGACATTTTTAGTTCCTGCCAGATACACGCTAAAGTATGCGGAGACTAAACCGGCGTAGCTGCATCTATTCCTCATTGCAAAGTACCTCTGTAATGGTATGGAATCGGTCATTGAATGGTTCGGTGACTTCCATGTAGGCTTCCGGGACAAGCCTCAAGTATTTTTCGGTTGTTGTAATTCGGTCATGCCCAAGAGCAGTGCGGAGAATCGGCAAACAGGTATATATGTCTTTTCCTTCGGAACTCCATTTGTTTAGAATGTGGACCGCAAAGGAATGCCTGAGATCATGGAGACGAGGCCCTTTTCCTCGACCTCGGTGTGGAATCCCGGCATCAAATAAGCATTTTCGAAAAATATCGTAAATTGTACTTGTATCATAGAATCCGCCATCAGGAGCAGGGAAAAAGTAAATACTTTTTGCATTTGTCACTAATGGATTACTGCGGTAGGATTTCATGTATGCAAGCATTGAGTCCGAAATTCCTACCAGCCGTTCTTTGTCTCCTTTTGCACCGTATATGGCTAAAACTCCAGCATCCAAATCAACATCTGCAACCTTAAGGTGCAGAGCCTCTGACACGCGCAGCCCACATGTATAAAGCAGGCGAAACAGAACCGGCATAACTAAATGTCGTAGTGGAGATTCTGAAGATTCTTTGGTACAATCTACCGCAGAAAACAATCTCTCGATTTCGTCTTTCGTAAAAATGTAGGGAACGAAACATCTATTTACATGAGGCGCAGGGTGGAATGCACATGGAGCATCATAGCCATTGCTGTGCAAATACTTACAAAGAATTCGCACATACGAAATCCGAAAACATTGCGTGGTTTCGTTTTCGTGAGGTCTCTTTTTCTCCCACTTTTGCAGCAGTTCTTTCGAAATGGCAGGTATACGCAATTGTTGCTCATTGCAAAAGTCATCGAATGCACTGAGTGCCTCAACACCGGCGTTGTATTTATTGCCAAGTGCACGTTTTTGCTCCACAACATCCAGCATATATGGTGCAAGCACACTGGTAAAATGGGGTTCAAGAAGTTTTTCCTCAAACACTAATCAGTCACCTCCAATGCGCAGCTGCGAAGCTGACGTACATTTACACCAATATATTTTTGAGTAGAATCGGCATTTATGTGTCCTAATACACCCTGAATCGAGGTAATGGGGATTCCTTCATCTAACATATGTGTTGCGAGGCTGTGTCGAAGCGAGTGAAGCCCGTGGTGCTTTATTGAATCCAAAGGAATGCCCGCTTTTCGCATATGCTTAATAAGAATGTTGTCAAAATTTTGCAGAGAGACGTATGGAGCGACTGCGCGGAGAAAAATTTCCGGGGCATCGCTTACAGGCCTTCCATTTTTCAGATAGTCTATTACAGCCCATCCAACATCTGTGGGAAGTGGTAAAGTTATCGGCTCTCCTGTTTTGACTTGGGTGAAAGACACCAAATGCTGTTCCCAATTAAAATTGGCAGGGCGAAGATTACGTATATCGCTGGTTCTAATGCCGAGTTTTACTGCAATCATTAAAACTGCATAATCGCGTTTCCCTTGTGGACTTTCACGGTCAACAGAAGCAAGGATACTTTCGATTTGGCTAAGATCTAATGTTGTAGGAATTCGCGCGGAAGCGGATACTTTTACAATTGGCATCATTTTCAAAGACAAATCTGTTTCCTTGTAGCCACTATGCGCAAGGTACTGAAAAAAGCGTAAAAGGATACTGTAATGGAGCCTTACAACCGAATTGCTGTAATTGCACGAAACAACTTTGACGTATCGATTTACAATATCTGCTGAAAGTAATTTGTAATCCGTGACTCCAACGCTGAACAAATAATCTGTAAAGCGAAGAAGAACATTTCTGTGGCTGCGCAGCGTATTCTCCCTGCGTCCGTGGAGAGATAGCTTTTGTAAGTAGTTGACCGCACCTTCTTGCAGTCCTGCAGGGAACTCTCGATTCAACCTCCGCCGAAGCATAACCGCGTTGAAGTGTTGGTAGTCTGACAACAAATCCATTGCACGGTGAACTCGTGAGCATCGCCGTTCTACTGTTCCCGGCTGCACACCGTAGCAATCCAGCATGAACTGCTGAGCCAATTCCGCTGTAAAATATTTCTTTTCATTTTTATTGCAGTACGCTAACAGGTTCCTAAACGTCGAACGAAAGCCTTGAATATAGTTTTCGCTATAGTGCTTTGCAATGATGCAAGGGATAACTCTTTCCACAAGTTCATACACGGTCAGTCGATTTCCATCATCCACAATAACAACCTCCATCATATCTGGAATACTCAAATTATATAGTTATTATGTAGAGAAAAACAGACTGTTTTTATAATTTTTGTCGCTGTACAATTAAAGTTTGGAACGTGGGATACATAATCGCTTTCTTGCCATAACAGGCATTATGTTGAGCTCAACATAATGCCTGCAATATGCATTCTGTATTCTATCACGGTACAATCGAATGGCGGTTGTTCAACTCCACGCTCCATGCGGGTGAAGCGAAAGCCAACAT
>ERZ1034691.1244-NODE-1244-length-16916-cov-66.352292_pt1 | contig 16916 bp, 12 predicted proteins | sample MGYA00520638_ERZ1034691 | MGnify/ENA primary metagenome ERZ1034691 (study PRJEB33766, sample SAMN09781763) | gut metagenome | biome: gut microbiome | host: Homo sapiens | place: Madagascar | study: EMG produced TPA metagenomics assembly of the PRJNA485056 data...
AGTATGCAGCAAACTGCGCATAAGGTCGTGGTCATCGGGCATCGCAACCCGGACACCGACTCCATCTGCTCTGCCATTGCCTATGCAGAGCTGAAAAACAAGACCAGCGATCTGGTCTGCGAGGCCCGGCGTGCGGGCAAAATGAATCAGGAAACGGAATTCGTTCTGAAAAAGTTCGGGGTCACGCCGCCCCGGATGTGCACCGACGTCAACCCGAAGATCCGGGATGTGGATTACCGGCAGGTGCCCGGCATCCCCGGCTCCACCAGCCTGCGCAAGGCGTGGGAGATCATGCGCGACCAGAAGATCGACACCCTCCCCGTGACCAGCGAGGATGACGAATTGCAGGGTGTCATCACGGTGAAGGATATCGCCACCGCCAACATGGACCTGTTCGACACCGGCATCCTTGCCAAGAGCCGTACCAGCTATCGCAATATTCTGGAAACGCTGGGCGCTACCATGGTGGTGGGCAGCGAGGACGCGGAGTGCACCACCGGTCACATCCGCATTGGCACCGCCACCCCGGAAATGCTGGAAAGCAACATGGAAAAGGGTGATATCGTCATCCTGACCAACCGCTACGAAAGCCAGCTCTGCGCCATCGAGAAGGAAGCTTCTCTCATCATCATCTGCAACGGCGCAAAGGTGGGCCGCACCATCCAGCACATTGCCGCCGAGACCGGTGTAGCCATCATGAGCGCCCCCTGCGATACCTACGCGGCGGGCAAGCTCATCAGCCAGTGTGCACCCATCTCCTATTACATGACCCGGGACGATATCATGAAATTCACCCTCGTCACCCCGGTGGCAGACGTCACCCGCGTGATGGCAAAGGTGCGCCACCGGTATTTCCCCATTCTGGATGCAGACGGCAAGTACTGCGGTATGATCAGCCGCCGCAACATCATCAACCTGCGCAAGCGCCGCATCATTCTGGTGGACCACAACGAGGCGACACAGGCGGTGGAGGGCTTCGACCAGGCCGAAATTCTGGAGATCATCGACCACCACCGCATCGGCAGTCTGGAGACCAGCGGCCCGGTGTACTTCCGCAACCAGCCGGTGGGCTGCACTGCCACCATCATCACCCAGATGTACGATGAAAACGGCGTGACCATCCCGCAAAAGACCGCCGGTCTGCTGCTGGCCGCCATCCTTTCGGATACGCTGGTGTTCCGCAGCCCCACCTGCACCCCCATCGACGTAAACGCCGCCAACCGTCTGGCAAAGATCGCCGGGGTGGACATCAATGAGTTTGCCAACGAAATGTTTGAGGCCGGCGAAAAGCTGGACGGCAAGACCGCCGAGGAAGTGTTCTTGCAGGACTTCAAGGTGTTCATGTGCGGTGATATCCGCTTTGGCGTGGCGCAGGGCAGCTATATGACCCGCAAGAACCTGACCGCCGCCGAGGCGCTGCTGAAGCCCTATCTCGAGGAGGCACGCAACAAGCAGAACGTGGAGGACATCTACATGCTGCTGACCGACGTGCCCAAGGAGGAAAGCGTGGTCATCTGCAATGGACGCTACGCCGCCGGGGTGCTGACGGATGGCTTCGACACCCAGCCCAGCGCTGATGGCAGCTGGACGCTGCCGGGCGTGGTGAGCCGCAAAAAGCAGTTCATCCCCGCCCTGATGACCGCTTATCAGGAGCTGTAAAGGGACACTGCCGTGTTTGATTTTCTTTCCAAAAAGGATCGCACCCCGCCCGCACTGCCACAGGGCACGGAGCGGCGGCGCTACACCATCACCGGGCAGGTGCAGGGGGTAGGTTTCCGCTACCGGGCGCGGTACGCCGCGCAGACCCTTGACCTGACCGGCTGGGTGCAGAACGAGGACGACGGCAGCGTGACGCTGGAAGTGCAGGGCGACCCGGATAAATTCATGTCCCTGTTCGCCATGATCCAGAAAAGCGACTATATCCAGATCACCGGCATCCGCAGCAAGAATATCCCGCCCGACCCGTGGGAGCGCGGGTTCTCGGTGAAGGGATATTAAGAAAGACAATTTGGAATGGCTGTCAGGCGTGACCCTCTCAGTCAAAGCCTGACGGCTTTGCCAGCTCCCCCGAAAGGGGGAGCTTTGTCAGCGCAAACCGACAGATGCAAAAAAGCTCCCCCTGAGAGGAAAGATTTCCCCCGGTCGGGGGAAAATGTCACCTTTGGTGACAAAAGGGGGAATCTGGCGAGCGTAGCGAGACTGAGAGGGTTCGTTCCAAACCCCTCCGTAAAAATACAAATCGGGCAGTCCGCAGACTGCCCGATTTTGTTCTATAAAGAATAATTCCGTTTTCACCCCAGCACCTTGAGGGGGGAGTTTTCCACCCACAGGGTATGATCCAGCAGGCGGGTGACGGCAAGCCGTCCATTTGCCGTTACCCGGGCGGGGTCGAGGGCGTAGAAGTCGCTCTCGGTCAGGTTTTCCGGGTCGGCGGTGGGGGAGATGCCCGCTACGCACACCCAGTGCCCGTAGGTGCTGCTGGTGGCAATGTGGGGGTAGTTCACCTCGCTCCAGCCGGAGGAAGTCAGGTGGTATTCATAAGTAGAGGTGCGGTTCGTGTGGCGCTTTACCCCGCTGACCGTGGTGTTTTTCAGGTGCACGATCACCGGATGCCCGGCGGAAAGCTCGCTGTACAGCTTTTTCAGGCACTCGGCGCGGGTGCCGGAGTACCCGGTGTAGCCCGCAGCCGACCACACCGCCCCGTTCGACCACATCCCGCTGCCGGAGCACACCTTGCCGTCCAGAATGGTGCGGGCGTAGCGCAGCGCATACAGGCTGCACTTGCCGGAGGTCTGGTTGCCGATGGAAAGGATGTGGCTGGTGTCGAAGCTGAGCAGCCGGATGCCGCTTTTCTCTTTCAGCTCGGCGGCGTGGGCACGGGGCAAAAAGGCGCACAGCAGCAAAACCAGCGCCAGAACTGCCGCCGCCAGCCGCTGTGCCGCGCGGGCGGGACAGTGTTGCATGGGTACTTCCTCCGATATTATTTCAATTCGGACATGATTTTACCACCAAAACGTGGTGAAAATGTGTAAAAAGGCAAAATAATGGGGAAAATGGTGCGCCCTCTCAGTCAAAGCCTGCGGCTTTGCCAGCTCTCCCAAAGGGAGAGCCAAGTCCACTGCCGGGAAGTTTCTCTTTGCGCCTAATACTTTAGCACTGAACTTTACGGCTTGGCTCTCCCTTTGGGAGAGCTGGCGCGGGAGCGCCTGAGAGGGCGAACCCTTTTCAAGAAAGTTGACGCCTGCCAACACAACATATGTCCAAATTTAAGTGCTCCCGCACCCGGCAAAACCGCGCCGCCGGGGCAGGGAAGCGGAGATTCCGTGGATCGTCGACGGACTTTATTCCGGAATATATCAGAACTGCAACAAACTCGACCTGTTTTCATCCATTTTCACGAAACTGCTTCAGGAAGTTTAGCGATATTCCCGATTGACAAAACCGCTGCCTGTCGGATATAATCAGGGCAGAAAGGCAACGATGGTTGCGAAAGGCCTTTCGGAAAAAAGAAACATAACCACAAACAAGCTGATTGGAGGGATACCCTTATGAAGAACCTGAAAAAATTCGTAGCCCTGCTGCTGGCAGGTGTAATGGCTATGGTGATGCTCACCGCCTGTTCCGGTGGCGGCACTACTGCGGACACGGAGAAAGAAGAAGCAATCCAGAAGCAACTCGGCAAGAGAACTGAGGCTACATCTCTGTGTGATAATGACGGCAAGGTCAAAAATGACAGCCAGCTCTATAAAGAAACTGCAAAACTGCTGGACGCACGAATCAAGGCTGAAACTAGTGCGTTTGGCATTCTCGCTGTTGATTTTGATGTCAAGGGTATTGATCCTGCAAAGCAGTATGTGACTGTTACCTTGTCGGCAGACTATAAGACAGCTGGTCTCGTGGCAGGCTTTGTCAATTTGATCACTGAAAAGCTTGGTAAGATCGATGCCAGCAACAATAGCGTGAAGCTTGACACCGAGTGGGCAAAGGCTGCTGTCGTTGTCAGAACCAACGAAAAGGGCAGCTATGCAGCAATCGCAATTCAGGTCAAGAACCTCGCATACCCCAAGACCTGATAATTTCAACATCATTCCCCGGAGAGCACCCGCCCTCCGGGGCTTTTTTGCGCTCTGCCCAAAAATCCCGGTAAAAAACAGGCACACTTGCCATTGACGAACCCTGCCGCGCTGCTGTAAAATGAAAACAGAATGCCCTGCGCATCCGCATGGGCCCCCTGCATTTTATAAAAGGAGCATTGCATGAAAAAGTTAAAGCGTCTTGCGGCTGTTCTGCTGGCCGGTATCATGGCACTGGCACTGTTCACCGCCTGCAGCGACAGCGACCCCGGCAACCCGGAGTTTGATCCTAAGGTGGAAAGCGCCTATCTTGCCGCGCTGAATAAGACATTCGGGACGAGCTTTAAAAACGATGACGCCATCCGGACACTGGCTGTCACCCACATCACCGAGAAACACGGCGCGGACAGCCTGACCGGCAGTGCACGCTGCAAAACAGAAGGTGACGAAAAGACCGTGGTGCGGCAGGTGCAGCTCTGCTATGATACAAAAAGCAGCAAGCCGGATGCCTTTGTGCCGCTTTTCTACGAGGCCGCAGCCGCACAGACCATCACGGCGAACCAGCGCAATGTCCAAGCTCTGCTCCTCACTGTGAACAGGGAGCGTGGCAGCGCAGACGAAAACGGCATAACGCTGGAACTCACCGCGCTGGGTGTCGGCGCAAAGACCATCGGCGGCAAGACCTATGTTGCCATCGGCTTTGAGCTGACCAACACCACCCCGCAGAACTGAACCCCATCCCGCCCCGAGGAGCACCCGCTCCCCGGGGCTTTTTGCGTGAACCCCTCCCCGTGAAAATGCGTTTGGAGCGCTCCGCAGAGCGCGACAAACGCGAAATTAAAAATAATTCTTCCGCTGCTTATGCGCAAAGCAACGCGGCGCGCATTCCAAATCGTCCCGCCCTCCCGGCGGGCTTTTTTTCGCCTTTTTGTGACAAACCCCGCCCGCTGTGGTACAATAAAAGGGTATCGAACTTACACAGAAAGGACGTTTCCATGCAGCTGTTTGAACTGGTCAGCCCACGGCTGTTCCGCCCGCTGGCGGGGCCCAACCGGGCGTTTTATGCAGAGCTTTTGCTGCTGCTCTGGGAAGAGTGCCGCCATACGGCAGATTACAGCATTTCCCGCGCCGAGGCCGTCTCCCGCGCCGAGGATTATTTTGCCGCGCTGGCAAAGCCGCTGGCGCTGGACGCCGACGGTGCGGGCGATGAGGACGAGCAGCCCACCCGCGACCCCCACACGCTGGCGGTGGGCTTTTTGCTGCGTCTGCGCCGCACCGGCTGGCTGGAGGAGCAGCCCGGCAGTTATGAGAGCGAGCCCACCCTTGCCTTTATGCCGGAGGTCACCCCGCTGCTGGATGCGCTGGAAGAGATATTGAACCCCCGGGTGGTCACCTACACCGGCAAGCTGTACAAGGCGTGGCAGCTGCTGGGCAGCATCGGACAGGAAAAAAGCCCCTACGAGAACGTGCTGCGGGAGGTGGCGGCAGACCTTGAGACGTTGAACAAGTCCCTGCGCGCCCTCAACGCTTCCATCGGGCATTATATCGACCGCCTGACCCATAACCGCACCCCGCAGGAGGTGCTGGAACTGTTCGACCAGTACGAGGAAAAGGTGGTGGCGGCGGCGTACCATCGCTTTAAAACCAGCGATAACCTGTTCAATTATCGCGCCTATCTGGAGGAAGAACTGGACGACTGCGAGCAGGACCAACTGCCGCGCTTAGCGCTGGATTACGCCCGGGTGGAGCGCTGCGCCCCCGGCGAGGCGGCACCCCGGGTGCGTGCCCTTATCCAGCAGCAGCGGGACGCGCTGGAAGAGATGAGCACCCTGATGAAGGAAATTGACGCCAGCCACATCCGCTACCGCAAGCGGGCGGTGCAGCGGGCACAGTTTTTGCTGCTGAGCGACCGCTCGGCGCAGGGTAGCGTCACCGCCCTGCTGCGCCGCTATGCCGAGGATATCCGCAGCCCGGAGCAGCTGTTTGAAGTGGACGACGGCCCGGTGGCGGCGCGGCTGCACCTGTACCCGGCGGCAGTGTTCGGCGCAAAGCCGCTGTATCCCCCCGCCGCGCCCCGCACCGAAGCGCCCCTTGCCCCGGTGCGCACCGAACCTCTTGACCCCGAACGGCTGCGGCAGGAGCAGCAGCTTCTGCTGGACTACGCTCGCCTTGCCGTCACCGAGGAAAACGTGGCGCTGCTGGCGCGGCAGGCACTGGCAGCCCGCGGGCAGGTGAACGCCTCCACCCTTGTGGAGGAATACCCGAACGATTTTACAGGCATCATCGGCCTGCACACCTATTCCCAGTCGCCGCACCGGGAGTATGATATCACCCTGACCGGAAACTGGGTGGAGCGCGGCGGCTTCCGGTTTCAGGATTTTGTCCTGACCCGCCGCAAGGAGGTAAACACGGATGGCAACCATTGATCTGCTGGAAGAGACCGCAAACTATCTGCTCAACCACTGCTTCGTGCTGGGCTGCGTAGAGGAACAGCGGGCAAAATATCTGTATATTCAGGATCACCTCAACGAGGTGCGTGCGGTGTTCAAACCGCTGGGCTACGCGGTGCTTTTGTACCCCGCGCCCATGCAGGCGGCGGCACTGGTCAACGAGCACGAGGGCAGTCAGGCACGGCTGCTCAAGTACGAGAGCATTTTGCTGCTGGTGCTGCGGCTTTTGTACCTGCAAAAGCGGGAAAGCCTTGCCGCCAGCGCGGACGAGGTGCTGGTGACCGTAGAAGAAGTACAGGCCGAATTGCAAAAGATGAACCTGCCCCGCAAGCTGGATCAGCAAACGCTGGAAAAGCTCATGCGCACCCTGCGCCGGTACAATCTGGCGCGTCCGGTGGGACGGCTGTCCGGGCTGGACAGCCGCATCGAGGTATTCCCCACGGTGCTGCTGGCGCTGCCGGATGCCGATCTTGCGGATGCCGCCGCCGAGAGCGCCCGCACCCGCACCGAGCTTGGCCTGTACGAGCGCCCGGAGGGCGCAGACACCGAAGCAGGGGAGGCAGAAGCATGATCGAACTCAAGCGCCTGAAACTGATCAACTGGCACAACTTTGAAAATACCACCTTCGACTGCGCCCGCCTGACCTATATGATCGGCGTGAACGCCGTGGGCAAGACCACCATTCTGGACGCCATCCGCTACTGCCTGACCACCAACCGCAACTTCAATGCGCTGGGCAATAAAAAGAGCGGCCGCACCCTGCAAGGCTCTGTCCACGCCAAGCAGCGCGGCGAAAACGCCTACCGCCGCCCGGGACATACCGTGGCGTATATCGGGGCGGAGTTCTGGGACAGCGTAAAGCACACCAGCTTTGTCATCGCGGTGCGGGTGGAGTCCGAAGGCCCCATGCAGGAGCTGCACCCCGGCGACCAGACATGGTATATCTCGGAGGACGGCATCACGCTGGAGCAGCTGCCCTTTATCGACCCGCGCACCGGTGCGCCCAGCGCCAAGGAGGACTTCAAGCCCGCCGAGGGGCGGCTTTCCTACACCCGCAGTCCCAGCGAGGCGCGTGACCGCATCTGCCGCGCACTGGGCATCGGACGTGCAGCCAGCCCGCTGGGCAAAAAGTTCAACGAGGTGTTCCAGATGGGCACCAGCATGGACGAGATCCCGAACTTCCGGGAGTTTCTGTACCAGTACATCCTGCCCCAGCCGGAGCTGGACTTGGAAGCCTTGCAGGGCGACCGTCTGGAGCTGGAAAACCTGCACGCAGTTCTGGCGGAAGCCCAGACCCGCGCCGATGCGCTGGACGAGATCGTGCGCTATGGCCGCGAAGCCACCGAAAAGCAGACCGAAGCCCTTGTGAACCGGGGTGCCGCCCTGCTGGCGCGGGCTGCTGCCGATGCCGGGGAAAAGGCCGTCTGGCAGGAGCGGGTAGACGCCGGACGCCGCCAGCAGGAAACGCTGCGCACCCGCTACGCCGAAGCCAAGACCGCCGAAGCAGAAGCCCGCCGCGCCTACCTGACCGCCCACAGCGCCGCCGATGCCAGCGGCGAGGGACGCGCACTGGATGCCCTCAGCGAGGAGCTGGCGCACCGGCAGACCGCACTGGATGCCGCCGCCCGCCGTGCCGACACCGCCGAAAAAGCCGCCGAAAAGACCGGCAACCTGCTGGCTGTGCTGCGCCGCAGCGGCTTTGCCGCCGGGCAGAAGCTGGCAGACCTGACCCCGGACACCCTGCCCGCCCTGACCGACTGGCTGACCGCACAGGAAAAGCCGCTGGAAGAAGCTTATTTTGCCGCCCGGCAGCACACCGCCGCCTTGCAGCGGCAGCAGACCGAAAAGCGCGCCGAGCTGGACGCCGTATCCGGCGGCAAGTGGGTGTACCCCCACGGCGACGCCGCCACCCGGGTGCGGGACGCCGTGAATGCCGAGCTGAAAAGCCGTGGCATGGAGCCGGATGCCCGCATCTTCTGTGAGCTGCTGAACGTGGAGGATGAGAGCTGGCAGGACTGCGTGGAAGCCTGTCTGGGCGACCGCCGCTTTGATATCCTTGTGCCGCCCGCCCACTATGCCGCCGCAAAGAGCGCCTTTGTGGCGCTGAAGGACAAGGTCGGCCCCATCAGCCTGCTGGACACCCCGGGTCTGCGCAAGGCCAACCGCCGCGCCGACACCGCCCCCGCCGACAGTCTGGCGACACAGGTCACCAGCGAAAACCCGCTGGCCGCGCAGTACGCCGACACCATCCTGCGCCGCATCGTCTGCTGCGATACTCCCGACACGCTGGAAAACTATCCCGACAGCGCCACCCGGGACCTTTTGCGCCATCACCCCTTCCGGTTGGAGCGTCTGCGCACCCCGCAGCGCTATATCGGCTTGGAAGCCCGCCGCGCCCGCGCCGGGGCACTGGCAGGGGAGATGAACGCCCTTGCCGAGGAGGTGCGCGCCGCCGCACAGGCAGAGCAGAACCTGAAAGCCGCATACAGCCAGTACCAGACCCTTTTGCGCGGCACAACGCTGGAAGAACTTGCCGCTTTGTGGGACGCCCGCGCCGCCCTGACCGCCGCCCGCGCGGCGGTGGAGGAACAGGCCGCAAAGCTGGCTGAGTGCCGCGAGAATCCGCTTTTGCAGCAGCTGTATAAGGAGGAAGAGGTGCGCGAAACCGCATGGGAAGCTGCCCGTACCGCCGTGGAGCAGACCGGCGGCGATCTGCGCGTGTGCGAAAAACAGATCTCCTCCTGTGAGGCAGAGCAGCAAAAGGCGGTGGACACCGCCGAAAAGAGCGCACAGGCCGCAGAGAGCTTCTTTGCCGCCCACCCGCTGGTGGAGCCGCTCTCCCGCAGCCGTCAGCAGGCGCTGACCGGGCCGGACAAGTCCCCCCGCGCCGCCGCGCAGGCCGCCGAAAAGGCACAGGCCAAGCTGGACGATGCCCTGACCGTCTACCTGAACAGCACGCTGGAACCGGCGCAGAGAGCCTATAACCAGCGCTATGTCTGCGATTATCCCTTGGGTCTTGCCGGGCTGGAACAGTACCGCGCCCAGCATGAGAGCCTTGTGCGCATTGATTTGGAGCGCTACGCCGCCCGCCTGGAGCAGGCGCAGCGGGACTGCAAGGACCGCTTCCGCAAGGATATCCTGTTCCGCATGAAGGACGATATCTTCAACGCCCGGCGGCAGTTCCGGGAACTGAACAAGGTCATGGAGCAGCTGACCTACGGCGAGGAAGTCTACCACTTTGAGCTGGAGCCCAGCCGCGACCCGCAGCTGGCGGCGTTCTATCAGGTCATCGTGGACAAGGGCAACCAGCAGATGACCGAGGGCGATTCTCTGGATAACCTTGCCGCCACCGCCGACCCCGCCTACGAGCGTCAGGTGGACGAGCTGATGGAAAAGATCATGGCGGACGTGGACGAGAACACCCGCGCCCGGCAGGAGGGACGCACCGCTGCCGGTGCCACCCTTTCGGACTATGTGGACTACCGCACCTATCTGGACTACGATATCAAGGTGACCAATCAGGTCACCGGGCAGCAGGCGTATCTGTCCCGCGTCAGCCGCGATTCCTCCGGCGGCGAGAATCAGGCGCCCTTCTATGTGGCCATCTGCGCCAGCCTTCTGCAAATCTACCAGAAGAGCGAAAACAGCATCCGTCTGGTGCTGCTGGACGAGGCCTTCAGCAAGATGACCAGTGACCGCATCCGCCCCATGATGGAGCTGTTCCGCCGCCTGCAATTGCAGGTGCTGCTCATCTCCACCGTGGAAAAGAGCACCGCCATCCAGCCCTACTGCGATATCACCTACTCCATCGTCCGCCACGGCGACGCCAACGCCATCGCGCCCTTTGTCCGCCTTGCGGCGGAATGATGTGCGCATTGTATGCGCAATGATGCCTGCCTGCGGCAGATGATGCGCTGCGCAATGATGTTCCGGCTGTGCCGGAAATGATATGCCCTGCGGGGCGTGCAGAAAGGAAAACCAATGCGGGAAGATAAACTGGCAGACCGTTCTATGGAGTTTGCAGTGCAGATCATTGAACTGACAAAGACGCTGCGCGCAAGAAAAGAATTCATTATGGCAAACCAAATTGGACGTTCCGGTACATCCATCGGCGCAAATATCCGTGAGGCGCATTATGCGCAAAGCCGGGACGATTTTGTTTCCAAACTTGAAATTGCTCTGAAAGAAGCCAACGAAACTGATTATTGGCTGGAACTTTTGTTTCGTACCGGTTATTTGCCTGACCAGCAGTTCCGACAGCTTCGGGCGCAGTGCGCAGAACTGCGTGTGCTGCTGATTGCATCCTGCAGAACGGCAAAACAGAAACCGTGCGGATGACCGTACTTAATGTGCGTCAGCACACATCATTTTGCGCGTAGCGCAAACCTCATTGCGTAGCAACCTCATTTCTGCGCAGCAGAACATCATGCAACTGCAATTTTGCCTTGCAGCAGAATGATGCAAAACGGAGCTTGACATAAAAAATAAACTTTGCTATACTGTTTTTCGCGCATCGGAGGGCTGTTTCAACGTAATTGAAAGGCCGGATAAGATGTCGCCGTTCGTGCTTCCCGGAGGCTGTGGGCACCGTAGTGCCGCAGCAGAAGAGGGAACGCACCGGAGCGGTGGTTCTTATCCGGCCTTTTTGTATGTGCAGAGTTCAAAAAAGGAGGAGTTATGCCAAAGAAAGCCATCCAATTGTCCGACCACTTTACCTATTCCCGCCTGCTGCGGTTCGTGCTGCCCTGCATCGGCACCATGCTGTTCACCTCCATCTACGGCATCGTGGATGGGCTGTGTGTCTCCAACTTTGTGGGCAAAACGGCCTTTGCAGCGATCAACCTCATCATGCCGCTGCCGCAGATGCTGGGCACGGTCGGCTTTATGCTGGGCACCGGCGGCAGCGCCATCGTCGGCATCACGCTGGGCGAGGGCGACCAGAAAAAAGCCGACCGCTATTTTTCCATGTTTATGTGGGCAGCGCTCGTCTCGGCCGGTGTGCTGGCCGTGCTGGGCATTGTGTTCCTGCGGCCGACCGCCGTGCTGCTGGGCGCAAAGGGCGAGCTGCTGGACTACGCCGTGCGCTACGGGCGCATCCTGATGCTGGCGCTGCCGGGCTTTGCTTTGCAGAATCTGTTCCAGAGCTTTTTCGTCACTGCCGAAAAGCCGCATCTGGGCTTCTGGTTCACCGTTGGTGCGGGCTGCACCAACATGGTGCTGGACGTGGTAATGGTGGGCATGCTGCACTGGGGCGTGGAGGGCGCTGCCCTTGCCACCCTCATCAGCCAGCTGGTGGGCGGCGTGCTGCCGGTGTTTTATTTTATCGACCACCACAACACCAGCTGTCTGCACCTGTGCAGAACGCAGTTTTACGGACGCGTGCTGTGGGATGCCTGCATCAACGGCTCTTCCGAGCTGATGACAAGCCTTTCCATGTCGCTGGTCAATATCCTGTATAACTTCCAGCTGCTGCGGCTGGTCGGGGAAAACGGCGTGGCGGCTTACGGCGTCATCATGTACGCGGCCTTCCTGTTCGTGGCGGTGTTCGTGGGCTATGCGGTGGGCAGCGCGCCCATCGTCAGCTTCCATTACGGCGCGCGCAACCACGCCGAGGTGCATAACCTGTACCAAAAGAGCCTGCGCCTGATCGCCGTGGTGTCTGTGACCATGACGGCGGCGTCCATGGTCATCATCCCCCATGTGGCGCACATCTTTGTGGGCTACGATGTCCAGCTGCTGGCGCTGACCAGCCGCGCGTTCCGGCTGTATGCGCTGTGCTTCCTCATCAAGGGCTTCAACATCTATGCATCCTCCTTCTTCACCGCACTGGGCGACGGCGTGACAAGCGCCCTCATCTCCTTTCTGCGCACGTTTCTGTTCCAGATGGCCGCGCTGCTCCTGCTGCCTGCCCTGTGGGGCATTGACGGCGTGTGGCTGGCTGTCACCGCCGCCGAACTGGCCACGTTGGCGGTGACCGTGTATATGTTCGTGACAAAAGACCAGAAATTCCATTACCGTCATGCTTGACGCGCCATAACAAAAAAGCCGCCGGGGTCCCGGCGGCTTTTCTGTTATTCAAAGGTGTACTCCACCAGCTGGCAGTTTTTGATGCCCGCAGCGGCGTATTCCTCGTTGGTCATATCGTAAAAATAGGAGTGCACCACCCGGGCAATGCCGTTGTGCGCCACCAGCAGGTAGGTCTTGCCGGTGTCCGCCTTCAGCTCGTCCAGCAGGTTGTAGATGCGCTGCGCCAGCTGCATCATGCTTTCGCCGCCGTCATAGCGGTCGGCAAAGTGGGTCTTGGAGATGCGGAACTCCGCGCCGTCCCGGGGTGTGCCCTCGTATTTGCCAAAGCACTGCTCCCGCAGGCGGGGCTCGCAGCGGGCGGGCAGACCGGTAGCGGCGGCAATGGCTTTTGCGGTGTCGGCGGCGCGGGAAAGGGGAGAGTACAAGATCTCGTCGATGTGCAGACCGCTGTCCCGGACAAGCTCGCCCAGCTGCCGCGCCTGTTGCTGTCCGCGGGCGGTCAGCGGGCTGTCGGTCATGCCGCAGATCTTATTTTCCACGTTCCATACCGTCTCGCCGTGGCGGGTGAAATAGATATTATGCATAAAATTACTCCTTACAACTTGTGCAGGGTGCCGTCCGGCAGCAGACAGACGGTGTCTCCCTCGTCGATGCCCAGCCGGGTCAGCTCCTTGTCCGGGTAGGGCAGAATGCGGGCAGCCCCGGCGGCATCGGTCAGGGTCACATCGCACAGCACAGGCTGCCCGGCGGGCAGCTCCTCGCAGCCGTACAGCTGCTCGTCAATGCGCAGCACGCGGTATTCCGGCATGGTACAGCCCCTCCTTTGTGTTTTTCCTTATTATATAGCACCCGGGGGCTTTGGTGCAAGGGGAGAGGGACGATTTGGAATGGCCGCCGCGTGCGCTTTGGCCATGTTCAGCGGAAAAATTATTTTAAATTTCGCGTTTGTCGCGGCCTGCGGGCCGCTCCAAACGCCTTTTCACGGGAGGGGCTGCAAATGCCGCTTGCCGCTACGACCCCTCTGGTGAAAGAGTGTTCCGGAAACGCCCGCAGGCGTTTCCGGAACACAAATATAAAAATCAAATTCCGCTGATTATGCGCAGAACGAAGTGGAGCGCATTCCAAATCGTCCCGCCGTCCGGCGGCTGAGGGCAAAAAAACTCCCCCGCTTGACAGCAATGCGGAGAAATTGTTACAATACGGTTATGACTGCAAACCACGCGGAGGGGTTCATGAATATTACGGAACTGCGGTATCTGGTAGCCATCATGAAATGGGGGTCGGTGTCGGCGGCGGCAAAGCAGCTGTACGCGGCGCAGCCCAATGTCAGCAAGGCACTGAAGAACCTGGAAGAGGAATACGGGTTGCGCATCTTTGAGCGCTCCTCCACGGGCATGATCCCCACCGAGCAGGGCAAGCGGTTCATCCGGCAGGCGCAGCGGGTGCTGCAGCAGGTGGACGAGCTGAAGCAGGAGGCGCAGCAGCAGCGCAGCTGCGCCGAGCTGCGGGTGGTGCTGACCCATGCCACCTACGCCTCCTATGCGGCGGTGGACTTTTTGCAGCAGGCAGCCCACAACGAGCAGCTGCGGGTGCATATCCGGGAGAGCGGTGCCATTGAAGCTTTGGATTTTGTGCTGCGGCAGGGCTACCACATAGCGTTGCTGCGCTATGCCGCCGAGGACGAGGACTACTATCTGCGCTACTGCCAGCGCCACGGTCTGCGGCAGGAGCCTATCATGGAGTTTTCCTACCTGCTGCTCACCAGTCAGGACAGCCCGCTGGCGCGGCGGCAGGTGCAGGACCTTGACGAGCTGAACGATTACATCGAGGTGCTGCACGGCGACGCCCATCTGCCCGGGGAGGAGAGCACGGTTTCCCGCTGGCAGGTAAACCCCAACCGCCGGATCCATGTGTACGAGCGGTGCAGCCAGTTCTCTATTTTGCAAAACCTGCCTACGGCCTATATGTGGTCGTCTCCCATGCCGCAGCGCGCGCTGGAGCAGTACCATCTGGCGCTGCACAGTTGCCCGGCGCAGAAGCAGCAGATGCGGGACGTGCTGGTGTACCCGGAGCGGGAGCCTTTGCAGCCGGAGGAGCAGCTGTTTGTGCAACTGCTGCACAAGCAGGCGGATGCCACCATCAAGGACAGCGGGTGGAAGAAGATTTGAAATGCCCGCCGCTATCGGGTTGCGGCACCCAGCATCCGCATCGTGCCTTGGGCGGCACGCGCGTCTTGCTGGCCGCTGCCCCAACAACTCCTCCCTGTTTCCGCCGCTGGCGGCGGTCGTCGTTGTTGCAGCGGAAGAATTATTTTAAATTTTGGGGTACAGAAACGCCTGCGGGCGTTTCTGTACCCTTTTTCACGGGTGGGGGCAGATTTCCCTTCTTTTCGTCTCAAATCCCACGTTTTGGGGAGAAAATCGCAAACGATTAAGCAAAGTGCACAAAAAGGCGGCGCAAAGTTTGGCGGGGACGCTTTTGACCGTTCCCGGAAGAATATTTTTGAGAAATAATAGAGCAAATTAAAACGAATTATCAATATAAAATACAAGTTTAAATAAACAAACAAAATAAACGGTCATATACTTTTTGATATAGGAACTATACCTAAAAAATATTAACACAATTATAAAAAAGGTGTTAACATGAAGCCAGAGATCGGTCATAGCCGCAGTATGGCATAAGCTGTCGGCGGCTGAAATTCAAAAGGAGGTTTCTGGTATGATTAGTTTCTTACTGTGTCTGGCGCTTCTGATCGTAGGCTACTTTGTCTATGGTAAGATCGTGGACAACACGTTCGGACCGGACGACCGCGAAACTCCTGCTGTGCGCATCAACGATGGCGTTGACTACGTTGTGATGCCCCAGTGGAAGCTGTTCCTCGTCCAGCTGCTGAACATTGCAGGTCTGGGCCCCATCTTTGGTGCACTGCAGGGTGCTCTGTGGGGTCCCGTGGTGTTCCTGTGGATCACCTTCGGCACCATCTTTGCAGGTGGCGTGCACGACTACTTCTCCGGTATGATGAGCGAGCGCAATGAAGGCGCATCCATCGCTGAGGTCACCGGTAAGTACCTCGGACCTGTCATGCAGAACATCATGCGTGTGTTCTCTGTGGTGCTGCTGATCATGGTCGGTACCGTGTTCGCAGTCGGCCCCGCAGGCCTGATCGTTACCCTGTGCAAGAACGGCGGTATGTCCGGTATGCTGACCACCACTCTGTTCTGGCTGATCATCATTCTGGTGTACTACTTCATCGCAACCTTTATCTCCATCGATGCCATCATCGGTAAGATCTACCCCCTGTTCGGCATCTGCCTGATCATCATGGCTGTGGGCGTTATCTTCGGTATCTTCACCAACCCCGCCTACACCATCCCCGAGATCTGGGCTAACTTCAGCAATATGCACCCCTCCAACACTCCTATCTGGAGCTTCATGTTCATCACCGTTGCCTGTGGTGCTATCTCCGGTTTCCACTCCACCCAGTCGCCTCTGATGGCTCGCTGCATGAAGAGTGAGAAGCAGGGTCACTTCGTATTCTATGGTGCAATGGTCAGCGAGGGCATCATCGCTCTGATCTGGGCTGCTGCCGGCTGCGCACTGTACACCATCACCGATGGCAAGATGGTCGGTCTGGCCGAGGCTCTGGCTGCCGGTCAGTCTGCCGCTATCTACGACGTCTGCCTCAAGACCATGGGTAAGGTTGGCGTGGCACTGGCTATGATCGGTGTCGTTATCTGCCCCATCACCTCCGGTGATACCGCCTTCCGTTCCGCTCGTCTGACCCTGTCCGACTGGCTCAAGATCGATCAGGATAGCTACGCAAACCGCCTGAAGCTCTGCATCCCCGTGCTGGGCGTTGGTGCTTTCCTTGGCATCGGCAACGCACTGGGCTTCATCAACTACACCGTCATCTGGCGTTACTTCAGCTGGACCAACCAGACGCTGGCTATGATCGTCCTGTGGGCTGCTTCCATGTACCTGTTCAAGGAGAAGAAGAACTTCTGGATCACCGCCGTGCCTGCAACCTTCATGAGCGCTGTGTCCTGCACCTACTTCGTGCTGGCTCCCGAGTGCCTGGGCAAGATGATCAACACCTATGCGGACGGCAAGCTGGTGGCTTACAACACCGCCGTTGCTTACCCCATCGGCATCGTCTTTGCTATCGCAATGCTGGCTCTGTTCCTCCATGCTACCAAGAAGCATACCGCTTCCAAGGCATAAGGAACTGACGGCTCCATATTTCCGTAAGTAACTTGCGCCCGCCGCTGCCTGACCGTACAGCGGCGGGCGCTGTTTTTTAAAAATCAAGGCTTGCAATTGCCCCCGTCCCGTGGGAAAATAGGGGCGTAGAATTTAAAGCAAA
>ERZ1034691.1253-NODE-1253-length-16788-cov-64.310883_pt1 | contig 16788 bp, 22 predicted proteins | sample MGYA00520638_ERZ1034691 | MGnify/ENA primary metagenome ERZ1034691 (study PRJEB33766, sample SAMN09781763) | gut metagenome | biome: gut microbiome | host: Homo sapiens | place: Madagascar | study: EMG produced TPA metagenomics assembly of the PRJNA485056 data...
TACTATTATAGACTGTGCAAAGGCTCCTTACAAGTAGCCTGACCTACCACTTTTGTCACCAGAACGACCAGTTTTGCCAAACCTCTTGATTTTGTTGAAATTTATGATACAGTGAAGCAAAAATCAGAAGATAAGGTGGCGCAACTGCAATGTGGGAACGCACGCTGTCTCAGAAATTAGTCCGTCTTTTCTGCGAACAAAAAGTGGTAGACGAATCAAAAGCGGATGCGTATGTCTATGGGTACGAGTTGCTCATATCATCTGTTGTGAGCATTCTGCTTGTCATCCTCATCTCAATTATATGTGGTGATGTTCGATACTCGCTTTCATTCTTGATCGGCTTTATCCCGCAGAGAATCTACATTGGTGGCTATCATGCAACGTCGCACACCAGATGCTATCTGGCATTTACCGGACTGGCACTTATCTGCATTTTGCTGAGTAAAGTAATTGCAGCAAATAACCTTTTTCGTATTATAACAACAGTAGCTCTTTTGGGTATCTCTATCTTTTTCTCTCCGATAGAAGCAAAGAATAAGCCTTTGGGCAAAAAGAAGCGGTTAAGCTATAAGATGATCGTATCTGTTCTTTCGTCAATAGATTTCCTACTTGCCATTTTCAATGTGCTTCCATACACACGTCATGTGGTTTGCTACTATCTCTCCAAATGGGTGTTGATTGTATTCGCAATAATTCCTTTGATTTAACAGAAATTTAATGCCAACTTTTGTAGATAAGGAGGTGATAACATGAAAAAGAACAAATGGATGCTGCTTCTTGTCGCTTTTATTGCATTTTTGGTATTGGTTTATTTTATTGGTGCGCGCCTTAATGCAACGGCAGAGGCATTGACAATTATTTCTCTCTGCATCGGCATACTGGTCATTTATTTAGTCGTAAAAGCAATCAAATCAAAATAAGGAAAGGAAAATATGATCATGAGTACAAGAAAATTTATCAAAAAACTTACTGCGAGTCTGCTTTTTATTGCGGTTGTAATGTCGTTTGGCACTCAGTCTGCCTTCGCTGAATCGAATTCACCGAAAGCTACCGTTAAGAACAATGTTGTTACTTTTAGCAATCTCGATCAACTGAAGGCAAACGAGAAGCTCACCATTGCGGTAGTTGACCGTAATGGTGATCCAGCAACTATTACTATCGAGTCAGTGGGAAATTCAATTTCTCGTGTAGCGAAATCGTCGAATTCTTGGAAAGTTTCGTACAACGGAGTGGTGATTCGTGCATATTTTTATATGACAGTGACGAATAACAAAGTCACAAATGCATGGGACTATTCAATTACAACTTTGGGTTCCACATATAGTGATGCAAGTCTGACGTATAACTCCAGTTCGGCAAAACTTACCTTTACCAGTAACGCTTATAATGGTATTGCTTCTCATACTTGCTGGTTGAAGGGAACTCCTCGCGGAACAAACAATGAAGTTGATGTAACGTATTCTATGTAATGTGGAGGATAATATGAAACGGAATCCCCAAGAACTGCTTTTTTCCCTGAGTAAAATCGCATGTGCTTTTGCAATGGCAATTGCAGTCTTAAGTGTGAATAGTACCTGCTGCTTTACGGCATACCAACCGGACGTTCCCGACTCTCTTGATTATGACTGAAACCACATAAGATATGTTGTGTAAAAATAATGTGGGGTGATGCCAGTAAGGTTGAATATACTGCAAAAAAGTTTTCATATAAATAAAAACAACATATATTCATTTTGGAGGAATACTATGAAATCGGTGAAACACCTTTGGGCATCGTTACTAATTGTTATGGCGTTTGTAATTATCTGTCCGACAGCATTAGCGGCGACCGGTAACTCTTCGCAGATACATTCAAAAAATCCTGTGGATGCTTATCCTAATTCGACAGTTGGCGTCATTCATTTTTATATTGATGACGGAAAGCTGATTGTTTATGACCCTGACGAACGTACTAGCGTACGGGGCGATACAGGAACCGCAACGATTTACTGGACCATTCCGGGACAGGTTTTTTGGTCAATATCTTCTAATATTTCTGGGCCGATGGTGTTCTCTGGAAGTGTGAGTACAACAGCTGGTGATTATTGCCCGCTTAATGGCATTAGTTTTGATGGTTATGTTAGCGGTCTTGTAGATGTTCAAATGATGCCTGGTAGCAATTATGCAACATTGGAAGGATCAATGTTAGATATTCAAGGTGTTTCCTATGTGTTGCCGGGAGTCGAAGCGTATATGTATCATTGATTATCGGATAGAACACATGGAAAATCATATGGAAGATAATGACATTCCGAAATTTCGCACTTATCGTGGAGAAATCGAATTTGAAGGAACGTTAATACAGGCTGATATTTTTATTGACAATAAAATGCTTGAAGACAGAAACAGCTTTTTAATAAGTTTTTTGTGCAAATCTAATAAGATGTATAAAATGATTTGCAGAAATGTTTTAAAAAAGGAAGGATATTATATAAATCTAAAACTCAATGGTGTAAAATTGAAAACCCGTGTCCTTTCAGTGTCGCAAAGCTTTATTGATAGTAACTCGGAAACATATAGAATTGGCCTTATGTGTTCTAATGATTTGCGCATCTAAATCAAAAGACAGTCGATGGTACGGTTCGGAGCGAAGTATCAACAAATCAACAGCCCTCTATTTGCAACAACTGCAAATAGAGGGCTGTTTTGTTTGCTTTGGATATTTTAATTAAAGGTCAATCTTCTAATATGCCATGGTCACAGCCAAGTGAGAGATAATGCTCAATCTCACCACTCAGCACAAGCTGGACGTACTCTAAGGGCTTGTTATATAGTAGCCAGTCCAGTTCTGCTCGCTGCGCAGGGGTGTTGCCGTATTCGTCCTCAATGGAGATACAATCAATGGAAAGGGTGGTGCCATCTTCAAATCGGGCTTCCACCCGGTTGGTGTCCATGTTGTAGTGGCAGGAAAGCACTTTTTGAGAGTGATTATGGTCGAAATTCTGATTTTGTTTCATTTGAATAGCTCCTTTAATGACTTTGAAATTTGATTTTCAACAAAATGAGGTCTCTTTTTTCTTTTTCTTAAGTCACCTATCCGCACTATCCTGCATCCGTAGCGCAGATCACGCTGTCCACATCCGGGCAGTGCATCAGCTTTTGCAGGATGCCAAACTGTTTTTTGGTGCTGGCAGACACCAGATACTGCCACTTTTGCGGCAGGATGGGCAAATCGGCGATGCTCCACTTGACGTATTTGGCATCGTAAACATTGGGCGGAGCCAGTTCCACCAGATGACCGATACACCAACTGACGAGATAGCCGTTGCCCTCCCAATAACCATCCAGTCGATTGGTTGCGCCGAGAACCTTTGCGTAAGCTGCCCCGACAGAGGGCTTTTCCGCAACTACCAAGCGATAAGACAATAAGCATCAACTCCTTTTTATAAATGGTGTCGTCTTGTAAAAAAGATTGGATTATGGTACTATGTTCTTGGAAGAAAAAAGAAAGCAGGTGAACCAATGTCAGAAAACAAAACACAGCAAGAACTGGATTTTGAACGTAAACACGAGCAGGACTTACAACGTCTGCGAGGACTACGTCTGATTGATGACGATTTTATGGCAGCGGTTTTTGAAGACCCTGCTTGTGCTGAATTTTTGCTTCAAATCATTCTCAAACGAGAGGATTTGAAGGTTCGTGAGGTGCATGGTCAGTACAACATTAAGAATTTACAAGGGCGTTCCGTTCGTCTGGATATTCTGGCTGTTGATGAGCAAAACCGAGCATATAATATCGAGGTGCAGCGCAGTGACCGCGGTGCAAGCGAAAAACGTGCCCGCTACAATAGCAGCCTGCTGGATGCAAACCTCACTCATTCGGGCAGCTGCTATGATGCTTTGAACGAAGCATATGTTATCTTCATCACGGAAAACGATGTGTTAAAGGCAGGATTGCCGATTTACCACATTCATCGCATGGTGGAAGAAACAGGTGCAGTTTTCAATGACCAGTCACATATCATCTATGTGAACTCTCAAATCAAGGATGAATCTGCCCTTGGAAAACTGATGCACGACTTTTTCTGTACCGATGCAAAGGATATGTTCTATCCAGTGCTTGCAAATCGGGTACAATACTTTAAGCAAGATGCGAAAGGAGTGGCAACTATGTGCAGAGCAATGGAAGAAATGCGTAAGGATGAACGAATCGAGTGTGCTTTGGAGATGCTCGCAGATGGAATGCCTTATGAAAAGGTAGCAAAGTATTCTAAATTGTCTATTGAAGAAGTCAAAGAACTTGCCAGCAAGAAATCTGCCTGATAAAATACCGTTATGTGCAGAGTAATGGAAGAAATGTGTAATGAAACTGTCCGGGAACGGAATATTGAAATTGCAAAGGCAATGTTGGCTTCTAAGAAATTGAGCTACGAAGATATCGCTTTGTTCTCTGGGTTAACAGTTGACGAAGTTAAATCTTTGGACGCTAAGAAACCCGCCTGAGTAATTGATTATGTAAGGCGGCAAACGCCGCCAATAGAATTATTCTTCTGCTGTATCCTCCTCGCCGGTGTCCTCCGGCTCATCCTCCACAGGGATTTCAAAATCGCCCTTGTCCTCGGTATAGTTTGCATCGGGGTCAAGGGCTTCTTTTTCTGCCTGCTTTTTCTGCTTCTGCTTCATAAAGGTGTAAATACCGCCGCCAGCAACCAAACCGACCAGCGCCAGTACGCCTAAGAATGTGGCAGCATACTTCGTAACTTTGTTTCCACCAGTCTGATCAGAACCGGATGCTGCCGCTTCTTCGGCGGCTTTCTTGGCTTCTTCCTCGGCTTTCAGCCTGTCCTGTTCAGCCTGCGCCGCCGCTTCTTTTTCAGCAGTGTAGGCATCAGCGGCATCTTCTTCCATCAGCGCCAGCAGGTCGGCTTCGTCCACCAGATTCATAAAGTGGACGGTATTTTCCCCCTTGTCGTTGCGGTCGATGACCAAATAGAACGTATTGCCCGACTTGCTGACCAGCGTAATGAACTGCTGGCCAGAGCCATCCGAATAACTGGTGTGGTAATCGTCCACCAGCGTCAGGTTGCCCTCCGGGGTCAGGGCACCAGATTCCTCATCGGTCACGGTGACCACATCTTCTTCATCGGTGGTAGAAGTCAGGACGGGCTGTTCCACTTCCTCTACAGGCTCACCGCCATAGGCAAAAGCAGGAGCCGCCATACCAGCACACAGTGCCACCGACAGCATGAGGGCGCAGAACTTATTCATCATCTTCATTATCGGATTCCTCCTTATCAATGGTAGCACCGACTGCGGACAGCGCAGCCGGGTTCGGGGTAGTGTTTGCAGACTGGCGCAGCAGAGCGGCAAGCTGTTCCGGGGTCACATTGGCCGTGCGTACCATGCTGCTGACCTCGGCAGCTTCTTCCTCCTGAATCCGCCGCTCCAGCACTGCAATGCGGTTGTTCAGCTTGATGCGGCGTTCCTGCTCCTTTTTGAGCGTTGCCCGCAGCTTATCCAGTTTTTCACTCATCGTAAACCCTCCGTTTCATTTTGAAAGCCGCCCGAATCCGGCAAGATACTGCTGCCAGTAGGACGAGTGAATGTTTGCATATTTGATGGGGTCACCAGCGGACACCATCATGCCGTTTCCAAGGTAGATTCCGCAATGGCTCATCCCCGGCGTATCATAGGTTCCTTTGAAGAAAACCAAATCTCCTGGTTTTGCTTCTGCTTCGGAAATATGCTGGCTTTTCTGCCAAAGTCCATTGGCGGTGGTACGCCCCACGTCATAACCATTCTGGTTGTAGACCCAGCAGACGTAACCGGAACAGTCAAAGCCTGTTTCGGGAGAACTTCCGCCCCAGACATAAGGTGTACCGACGTATTTTTTGGCTTCCTCATAGATGGACGCAAATTCGCTGTCGGTCAGAGCTTCTGCAGGAACCGTGTAGTCGATGCCGGGTGCGCCGGAGCCATCCGAGCCGCCGGGCGGTAAGCCTCCATTAAAAAGGTAGGGTCTTCCGCCCAGCGTGTCCTGAAAAATCTGATACCGCTGCCATTGATCTTCGGTCAGTTCTTCCCGGATGACGACCTCCAAGCCACGGTTTTCCAGCTTCGTGTGGAAGATTTTGTATTCGTAGGGCACCTGCGTGGGCACAGGGATGCCCGCCGGGCTGATGACCCAAACAGTTCTGTACCGTATCTGCACCTCCACCCATGTTGTCAGCTTATACTGCTTTTTGAAGATTTCCTTCAGCTTACCCTGTACCTCCGACCGGGTATAGTCGTCATACAGGGTCGTGAGAAACGAGGTCAGCTGCCACGGGTCGTGTTCAATGGGGTCAAGGTGATACCGATACTCGTTGTATCCGGGGTGGTCCTGCGGGGTGCGCTTGATTTTTTTGTCCAGCTCTTTTTCCAGTTTCTTATAGTCCTGCTCTGCGCCCCGGATGTCCCGGTCCTCGGCGGTGTAGATGGTCTGCCCGGAAACATGCGTAGTACCGGAAAACAAAATAGAGCAGGATGAAAACGCCGACATGACCAGCAGCAGGAGCAAAAGAAAAACGCCCACGACCACAAGCGCGTGTGCGTTGCCCTTTGCAAAGTTTGCAATGCCATTGACTGCGGCACTGACTGCCGACCTGCCTTTGTCCGCCACCTGCTCTACGCCGGACCGGGCTGCCGATGCACTGCCGGATACAGCTTTGCTGCTGCCGGCCGCCTGCGCAGCCGTACCGCCCGACCGGGCAGCAGCATAGTAGCTTTTGCGAATTTCCTGCCGCTGCTTCCAGCGCGAAAACCAGTGAACTTCCCCTTCTGCCTTGGAAGTCCTTTTGCTTTCATCCGATGCTGCTGTCTTTTCTGTCCGAGTCTTTTTCTTGCCTGCCTGCAACTTCGCTTTCTTTTTGAGCCTGCGGGCATAGCGGCTTTGAGTGTAATGTCCGGCACCCTCTGCGGTTTTCTCTCCTTCATTGAGTGCCTGTGCACCTACATTGTCGTCCTCGTACTGCTCCACTTCCCGATGTGCCGCAGAACGGGCAGCGGCAGCCGCATACAGCTCCCGCTTTTGCGCTTTGGTCATGCGGGATACTTCTTCCGGGGTGATTTCCGCCTTGCCCAAACGGAGTTTCGCTGCTTTTTCCTTGACCTTTTCCGCTTCAGATTTCAGCTTTTTCTTTTTGGGGATCGTCTGTGTGGTTCGGCTCTTTTTCGGAGGGGAGCGCGTTGCGGTATCCGCTTTGCCTTCTTCCTCCATCCTCAGCTTCTTCGGCTGCCCGCTCATGATTTATCCCCCTCCGACACCTCAGACAAACGAGTTGTCATGATCTTATAGAGTTCCAAATCATGCGGGAAGCGGTCGATAAACGGCAGAATCGTGTTGCCGTAAAACAACAGTCCCTCACCTTCGCCGGAATGGGTCACATAGGACAGCTGATGGGGGCTGATGTTCAACTGCTTAGCCAGAATCTGCCGGTCACCGTTGGCCTGATTGAGCATATACACAAAGTCCGAATTTTCAAAAATGTTCGATACTTCGGGACTTGCCAGAAGGTCCTTCACATTCTGCGTAATGGCTGTCGGCAGCCCGCCCCATTTGCGGAAGCGCTTCCAGATTTCAATGGAATAGGACGCTGTCTGAGCTTCCTTGAGCAAAAGGTGGAATTCATCGACATAGTATCGCGTGGATTTTCCCGCGCTGCGGTTTGCTGTCACGCGGCCCCACACGGCATCCTGCACAATGAGCATTCCCAGCTTTTTGAGCTGTTTGCCGAGCTGTTTGATGTCAAAGCAGACGATGCGGTTGTTGATGTCCACATTCGTACGATGGTTGAACACATTCAGTGAGCCTTTGACGTAGATTTCCAGTGCGGCAGCCACATGATGGGCTTCTTTTTCATCCTGCTGCAGCAAGGCATTGTACAGGTCTTCCAGCAGCGGCATATTTTCCGGCGCAGGGTCAGCGAAATACTTGCGGTAGATGAGGTGTACACAGCGGTCGATGACTGTTTTTTCTACCGGCAGCAGGCCTTCTTTGCCACCCACCACCAGCTCACACAAAGAAAGAATAAAGTCCGCTTTCAGGGCAAGCGGATTATCTTCCTCGCTGTAATTGCTGTTGATGTCCAGCGGGTTGATATACTGGGTACTTGCCGGACTGATGCGGATGACCTGCCCATGCAGACGCTCCACAAGGGGTGCATACTCTGCCTCCGGGTCACAGACAATGATATCATCATCGGTCACGAGAAACGCATTGGTAATTTCACGCTTTGCGGAGAAGGATTTGCCGGAACCGGGCGTGCCGAGAATCAGACCATTGGGGTTCTTGAGCCGCTTGCGGTCCACCATGATAAGGTTGTTGGAGAGGGCGTTCAGGCCATAGTACAGCGACTCCCGCCCGGACTGGTAAAGTTCCTGGGTGGTAAAGGGCACAAAAATGGCTGTGCTGCTGGTGGTCAGTCCGCGCTGAATCTCCACCTGGCAATCTGCCAGCGGAAGCGAGGACATCAGCCCCTGCTCCTGCTGAAAATCAAGGCGGCACAGGTTGCAGTTGTGTTTCTGCGCAATACTGGAAGCCTGAAACACATTGGTTTCCAGCTCCTGCTCCGTGCGCCCCGTGTTCAGCACCAGAATGGTCACGAGAAACATTCGCTCGTTCTGGCTCTGCAGTTCCTTCAGCAGAGCTTTGGCATCCCTGCCGTAGGTTTTCAAGTCGGACGGCAGAATTTCCATGTCGTAACCGGCACGGATAGCCTTTTTCTGTTCCTCAATGGTACTGCGGTCCAGCTCTGTGATCGTGCGTTTGACATTTTTGATAGCTTTGTTCTGATCCACAGACTGCACATGCATCGTGACAATCTGGCTGGAATCCATATCCAGAAAGTCCTTCAGCAGCTGGTCGCTCAAGTCGGATGCCGTAACGGACAGATAGCTTACCGACCCGAAAATGCCGCCCATCTGAAAGGTGCGGCTGTTCTGAAAGGCGAATGCTGTCGGCGCAATGGCATCCTTCACCGTCAGCCCACCGGCAGCCAGCTTCTTCCAGTCAAAATAGAATTTCGATTCACCATCCAGATTGAAAATGCCATGCATGAGCTTCAGCCGCTCCCTGCCGTCCAGAGGCTTTGCCTGCACGCCCAGACGATGAAAGTTATTGAGTAGGTCATTCTGGATGTGGTCCAGACGGGCTTTGACCTGCTGCATGCTCTCGCCGGACACACCAAAGGTCAGGTATTTGCGTTTGGTCAGGCCGTTGTTGCCCTTGGACAGCTGCTGCCGGAGCATCTGGGAATATTCGGCGCGCACATCGTCAAAGCCGTCTTTCTGGAACGGGATGCGGATGCTTTTCTCGAACTCGGTACTGTCCGTCGCCGTATTCACAAAAGACAGCTCAAAGTGGATGGAGCTGTCGAAAAAGTTGAGGAACGAGCACCATTCCTCATAAATCGCCGTGCGGTCCTCCGGCAGGGCCAGCTGATAATTGATGTCCTGAAATTCCACCGTCCGTGTATAATAGCCGTTTTTCACGCGGCAGGTTCCGTCCTCGAACATCCGCTGCATCGGGATGGACTGCTGTGCCGTACGGGGAACTGCACTTTTCTGCCGGGACAGCTTTGCGCTGTTTTTACCGGTCTTTTTCCGAAGATTCATCACGGAACGTCACCTCCTTTGTCAGAATCGAATAGTAGTTGCAGGTTTTGTACGGGCGTACCTTCGGCCGCAGGAACTTTGCCTGCACATAATACCGCAGCAGCTTTTCGGCGGGCTGACCGTTTTTCTGGTACATGCCCAGAAAAAATGCCGGAAGCATGACGATCATCATGCCAAGCGTCGCCGCGGTGTTGCCGCCGATATCCCGGAGAACAAAAAACAGCGGCACTCCCACGAGAGCCGCTGCACCGAAACAGATGAGCTGCCGCTTGGTCAGGTTGAACGCCACCTTCGTTTTGACGTTTACCAGATCACGCGGCACGGAAATATAAGCTGCCATAACGCCTCCTTTTTAATGTGCGCCCAGAATGCTTTTGGCTACCGAGCTTGTCTTGAACAGGGTGAAGCAGAGCAGAACGGTGTAGCCCACAATGCTCCAAATCGAGTTGATTGCATCGCCGGAAATGGCAACATTCTGGATCAATACCGCGTAGATGGCCACACAGATCAGGATCAGAAAGCCCTGAAAACCCAGCGCAAACAGGGATTTCAGATAGTTCTGCCCGATGTGGCTCTGCTCATGGTTGCCCCATGTTGCCATCGGAATGGGGGCAAGGCTCACCATGCAGTAAATCTCGATCATTCTGCCATAGACAATGACAAAAATGACGATGGATAAGATTCTCATGTTGATGCCGATGAAGAACGATTGCAGGAACAGTCCGAACAGCGGGCCGACTTCCATCTGCATCATGCTGGCTTCCAGCATTGAAAGCCCCACCTCGTTGACACGGGTGTTGCCGGAGATGATGCCGCTGGAATTTGCCACCACCTGCTGCGTCACGTCGAACACCGCCATGATGATATCGAAAGTGTTGGAGATCATCCAGACCGAAACCGCCGTTTTGAAGATCCACTTCATCAGCAGTGCCGGTTCAAACTGCGCCATGTTGTTGTGTTCGGTGATCATCTGAATCAGTTCGTAACAGGCAATGAAGGTCAAGATAATACCTGCAATGGGCAGTACCACATTTCTGGACAGTGCTTCAATCATTGCGAACACTCGCGGCTCAAAGGCTGATGGCTTTGTGCCGACCTGCTGTGCGATGCTGCCCACCTGCGTGTTGACATCGTCAAACAGGCCGTTGAGATTGGACATGATTGCCGCTGTCAGCAAAGATTTGATCCAATCCGAAATCGCTTTGAGAACAGTTTCCACTCAGAGCCACCACCTTAAAAGAAATGGTTGATGAGGGTCTTGAGCAGATTGAGGACAAAAATAATGTGCGTCAAAAGCTGCATAAAAAGCACTTCCTTTCCTTGATGGGTGAATAAACGAAAAACACGATTTGAGGTACGGACATTCATAAAGCTGCCAACCGCAGAGAGTTATCCGCTTATACTCAAATCGATTGCATAAAACAAGGGCCTCATTTTCATCTATCATTTTTCAAAACTTTGATTGATGAATGACAGATGAAATGATATGTACAGGCGGGACGAACCCGCCTGCGGCTCTTAGCCGAACAGACCAGACAGCAGAGGAATCAGAGTAATGCCGACCAATGCGACACCGCCGCCAGCCATGAGCTGCTTCATGCCCTGGCTCTTTGCTTATGTGTGATAAAGAAGCAATAGAAGTGCAAAAAATTTTGCCGTTCCTATCCGACACTTGGCCATTGTGTCGGATAGGTCGGGCGGTTATTCGGGCAAGTCAATCTTGCCGACAAAGCTGTAATAAATCTCAATGTCCTGCCTGCGGGTGCCGTTCTCATCATAGCTGCACTCATGCACCACAATTTTCTCGATCATTTCCCGCAAGAGAGTGGGGGTCAGTTCTTCAAAGGCAAGGTGCTTGCGGACAATGCCCATAAATTTCTCGGCGTTGACGGTAGCTGCCTGTGACTTGTCCAGTTCGGCTTGCAGGGCGGCGGCTCTCTTTTTCAGCTCCGCTTGCTCGGCTTCGTAGTCAGCCGACAGTTCCATGAAACGCTCATCGCTGATTTTGCCGTTTACATTGTCCTCATACAGCCGCTTGATAATGCGGCTGATTTCAGAAATGCGTTCCTGCGCCTGTTCAAGCTGCTTGATGGCTGCGGCGGTCTTTCGCTTGCCGCCGATCTCGTTCTGCTGGACAAGTAGTTTCACAAACCGGCTCTCATGCTTGGCTGCGTATTCGGTCACTTGCCGGAGATTTGCCAGGACACCAGCGGTCAACAGATCGGTGCGGATAAAGTGCGCCGTACAGTTGCGGGTGCGCTTCTTGTAGCTGCCGCAGATGTAGCAGTCCTGTTTGCGGTCTTTGTTCTGATACCGCTGCTGATACAGCACATGGCCGCAGTCGGCGCAGAACAAAATCCCGGAGAACAGCCCCACTTCATCGTAGCGGTTCGGGCGTTTGCGCTGTTTGCGTAACTCCTGCACCCGTTCCCATGTTTCCTTGTCGATGATCGGCTCATGGTGGTTCTCGAAAATGGCCTGCTTCTCGACGGGGTTCTCTATGCTGTGCTTGACCTTATAAGAAGGCTTTTCCGTTTTGAAGTTCACCAGACATCCGGTGTACTCTCGGTTTTCGAGGATATGAACGACGGTGTTGGTCGCCCATTTGCACTCATAGCCTGGGTGATAACGGCGGGTGCTGCCTGTCCGCTGATATTCCAGCGTCCCCGGCGTGGGGATTTGCTGCTCCGTCAGCATACGGGCAATCTTGGTCGGGCCGTTCCCGGCAAGGCAAAGCTGGTAAATCTGCTGCACCACCGGGGCGGCTTCCTCGTCTATAATAAAATTCTCGTCCTCGTCCATCACATAGCCGTAAACCGGCTTGCTGGTAACAGGCTTGCCGCTCATGCCTTTTGACTTTTTCACTGCCTTGATTTTCTTGCTCGTATCTCTCACCAGCCATTCATTGAACAGATTTCGCAGCGGGGTAAAATCGTTGTCCATGCCCTCGCTGGCACTGTCCACATTATCGTTGACAGCGATAAAACGCACACCCTTTTGAGGGAACAGCATTTCCGTGTAAAACCCTACCTGCAAGTAGTTTCGCCCTAACCGGCTCATGTCCTTGACGATGACCGTACCCACTTTCCCGGCTTCAATGTCCGCAAGCATGGCTTGAAATCCGGGCCGCTGGAAGTTCGCGCCGGAAAAACCGTCGTCGGTGTACCAGCGCAGATTGGTAAAGCCGTTCTGTTTTGCGTAGGTTTCGAGTATCCTTTTTTGGTTCGATATGGAATTACTCTCGCCTTGCAATTCATCCTCGTGGGACAATCTCGGATAAAGGGCGGTAATGAGGTTTTGGGTGGCTTGTCTTAACATAAAATCCTCCGTTTCCGACAGCCAGCCCCACTATTCCGTGGTTTCATTGTACCACGGAACGGCGGGGGCTGTACAGCGGCAAAAGCGTTAAATTTGCTTCTTTACAGCTTTTCAATTTTCCGATTTTTATGGTATGGGTTGTCGTCCCATATTTGCAGTAGAAAAGTTCATAACTCCGTGGTATACTCTGATTTAACAAAAAAATCAGAAGTTAAAGGAGAAAACATGAAGTATACAATAGATGAATTAACCGCGGCCAAAAGGCAAATTGATTCAACTCTGCACAAGCTAAGAGAAACAGTAAAAACATTTGAATCAAAGGATAATTCCGAGCGTTATAAATCACAAATCACATTGGCAAAGAGAAGAATAAAAGCCTTTGAAATTGCAAATTATTTTATAGAGAATGAGATTAAGAATTGCTAAAGCACTTCCGATTTTCGTTCCAGCGGTCATGCTCCCTGGCATGGCCGCTTTTCCATGCCCCGGTTCACGCCGGATAAGTCGGCTCCTGTGTAGCAGCGGCTTCCGCTTCCAGTACCCGCGCCATTTTGTCGGCGGCTGTGGTTGTGGTGTCTTTCTTGAAATAGCCGGACACGACAAGGACGGAATTGCCCATGCGGATTTCCGTCACACAGTCAGGGCGGCGGGTGGTGCGGGTGTCGTGCTGCTTGTTATCTGCCATAGGCAATACTCCTTTCAGTCGGTAATCAGTTTCTTCATGCTCTCCATTTTCCGCTTGGCGGTTTCCTGCCGGAAGTTGTCGCCGGTAAAGCGTACCGGGACGCACATGGAAAGCAGGCGGTCATAAATCCGGGAATGGGCGGTGTCCTCCGGGTTGTGCAGGTCGTCCAGCGTAAGGTTGGTCGTGACGATCAGCGGCTTGCCGCTGCGGTAACGGCTGTCAATCACATTGAACACCTGTTCCAGCCCGTATTCCGTCCCGCGTTCCATGCCGAAGTCGTCAAGGATCAGCAGCGGATAACGACAAAGGCGGGAAATGTACTCGTTGCGCCCCTCAAAGCTGGCGGCAAGGTCATTGAGGATAAGAGCAAAGTTCGTCATGCGGACGGGGATTTCTTTCTCCATGAGGGCGTTTGCGATACAGCCTGCAAGGTAGCTTTTGCCGGTGCCTACGCCGCCCCAGAACAGGCAGCCGATATTGTCTGTCCGCATATCTTCCCAATGCTCCACATACCGGCGGGCAAGCCCGGTCTGCGGGTTCCTGCCGTTGTCGTTCTCGAAAGTCCAGTCCCGCATGGTGGGGTCGGTAAAGCCCCGGCGTTTCAGTTCTTCCACGGTGTCAAGGTGTCTGCGCCGCTTTTCGGCGGCTTCCCGTTCCTCGCGGGCGGTTCTCTGGCAGTCGCACTCTGCCGGGTGGCGGTCGCGCCCGAAGATAGCGGCCTTATCCGGCGCAAAATAGGCTTCTTTCGGCTTGCGGCACTTGCCGCAGTACAGTAAACCGTCCTCGCCGGTGTAGTCCTCCGGCTCCGGGATGGTGGTCGTCATATTCTCCAAAACCGCGTTGATTTCATTCTTCATAAACTCTCGCCCTCCTTGCATGAGTAGTCTGGTATGCCCTTTTTAGGGGCTTCCTTTTTGTCGTTCCCCGCCCATATCCGCAGGGCGGCGGCATAGTTCTGGTAGCTTTTCCCGTTGGCGGCAAGGTAGCGGCTCATTTCCTCGATGAACCGTTCCAGCCTGTCAGGGTACTCTGCCTGCAACTCGTCGTATTCGGTCTGTGACAGAAAAATATTTCCATATCGGCCATAGGGCGCGGACGGCCCCCCACTCACTCCCTTTGTTTGGCTCTCTGTAAGGTTGTTTATAGTAGTTTGGTTAGGGGACGGTTTTCCGACCATCATAAGGTCGGTTTTCTGACCATCAGTAGGACGGTTTTCCGGCTCTATGAGGGGCGGACTTCCGGCCATCAGTTGGTCTGAAAACTGTACCTGTGGCACTGGCGGTACTTTGACATAAAGCCGGTTCGGTGCGGAGAAGCCGCCCCGTTCCCGTTCCAACAGCCCCGCCGTGTCCAGTTCATTAAGCGCCCCCTTGATGGTGGTGCTGCCTTTATCCAGTATTTCTGCTATCTCCGCGATGGGATAGATAATATAAATCCTGCCCTCGTCGTCCAGCCACTTGTTTTTCTGGGAGAGGGTGGAACGGTCTAACAGCAGCGAATACAGCAGCTTGGCGGTCTGTGAAATCTCCATTTTCAGCAGGAAACGGGGATACGGCAGATAGGCGGGCAGCCGCGTGTCTGCCCTGATATAATCAGCGATAGGATCACCTCCCTGTGTTCGGGTTGATTTTGGCGTATTGTCACGCATTAAAACGCCGTTTCCGGGGGAAAAGGATAAATGTATCGCGTACCCTTTGACACCCACGAAAAAAGCCTTGATTTATGCGGGTTTGAAAGGCTCTAAAGCGTGACATCTCTGCCTTTGTTTCCGCTTTCTCTCGGCGGCTTTGATTTTCTTCATGCGCCCGGCGCAGTCGGGGCAGTATTTTCCCCGGTTGGATTTGGGGACAAAGGCCGCCCCGCAGACGGCACACCGTTTCCGGCTTCCCCGGCACAAGAGGGCTGCGGCCAGCTCCCCGTCAAGGGGCAGGACAGCCACACGGAACCAGTGGCACATGAGGGAAAAGGAAATGCTCTGGACGCACACGCAAGGCTCCCCGTCGTCCAATAGCAGGCAGTTCCCCTCATCGTAGTTACAGCACTCATGTACCAGCCGCCGCGCCCGCCGGTGCTGGCGGTAGTCCATGTGGGGCAGGTTATCGCTCATGGCTCTGCTCCTTTCTGCGGTGCGGCTCGTCCCGGCGCAAAATCTGGTCGATGTTCCGCTTGACGGTCTGCAACTCCTTGAACCGCTGTTTCTGTTCGTGATAGGTGTTATACAGGCCGTCTTTCTCGGAGATAAGCTGCTCGATCTCGGCCTGCAACGCTTTCCGGGCGGGCAGCTTGGTAATGCCATGCGCCTTGAAATACCGGGCTGCTGCGTCGGCTATGATAAAATCGCTCTCATGGGCCTGCCGGTATGCGGCGCGGGCTTTCTCGGATTTCTGTGCCCGCAGCCCGTCGCGGGCGGCCTTGGTCTGGGCGTAGGCCAACACCTGCCGCTGCAACTTCTTTTTCCCTTGCAGCTTCGTTTCCAGTGCTTTCAGTTCGCCGCTGGTCTGGCGCATTTTCTGATAGGCGGTGTCAACGGCGGCTTCTAACTGCTCCGGGGAAGTAAAGCCGTATTGCTGGTAGACGGACAGCGTTTTGGCGGCCTGCTTCAGATTGTGTATCTTCGCCCAGCGTTCATAGCCCCGGCCTTTGCCCTCGGCCATTTTCTGCTCAATGTCCACAAGCCGCTGCACTCCGTCCTGTTTCGGGGCGGCTATCTCGGCTCTGGCAACCTGCAAGCGGTCTTTTATGGTGCGTGGGGGATCGGGGGATCTGGCTGGCGCTTCGGCTGCTCTGGCGGCGTTTTGCTCTAAAACGGCAAAGACAGCGGCGCGGTCAAAATCGTCGCCCAGCTTCCGGGCGGTAATTGGCTTTGTCCTGTCCGGCGTGAGGTAGGAAAGCCGCCCCCGGCTCTCCTTGACGGTCACACCCTCCTGCAGCAACAGAGAGGAAAACTCGTCAAAGCTGGCGGCGGTGGCAAGGGCTTTCCGTAGGGTCTGCCGCAGCTTCTCCTTGTTCGTTTCAAACTTGGTCTGCCGGGGCGTGATACTATCGGCAATCATGGGGGCGTTCTGCTTGTCCAGCGCGGCCTGTCCCTTTTTCTGCGCCCAATACTCCCGGTCGGTGACGCGGTTCTTGCTGCCGTTCAAGAGGTCGATTTG
>ERZ1034691.1269-NODE-1269-length-16649-cov-16.413101_pt1 | contig 16649 bp, 13 predicted proteins | sample MGYA00520638_ERZ1034691 | MGnify/ENA primary metagenome ERZ1034691 (study PRJEB33766, sample SAMN09781763) | gut metagenome | biome: gut microbiome | host: Homo sapiens | place: Madagascar | study: EMG produced TPA metagenomics assembly of the PRJNA485056 data...
ATGACTTTGATTGTGAGTTTCGCCTTGCCGGCAAGCCGATTCCCGCGCTCGCGTCGATCGATGCCGCCCAGTCGGTTATCTACACCAACACGTTTTCGAAGAGCCTGTCGTCGGCGTTGCGTCTAGCGTACATGGTGTTGCCCGACCAGCTAATGGAGCGGTTTAGGCGCAACCTTGGTTTCTACGCCTCGTCGGTGAGTTCTGTTGACCAGGTTGCTTTGGCGCGTTTGCTGGAATCGGGTGATTACGAGCGACATGTGAACCGCGTGCGCGTGCGTGCTCGCGAGGCACGCGATGGCCTGGCGTCGCTTGTACGGAAAGCGTTTCCGGCAGGGGAGGTCTCGATCGAGCATGCAGACGCGGGCCTTTACTGCGCCGTGGTTGCGGAGCGTGGAACGGGCGGAAGCTCTTTTGCGCAGGCTCTCACGCGCTCGAGCATCCCTTTTGTCGATATCAGTGACTGTTATTGGTGTGCTGATGGCGCATCTGTCCCTGAAAACTCAACTCAAATTCTTGTCCAGTATGACGATCTGAGTCCAAAAGTGCTTAACACCTTGGAAGTACAGCTCATGGGGGCACTCTGCAATCTAAGTGAGTAGACTTTTGGCACTTTGGCGACCAGGCAGTTTTGTAATAAGCTATCTACCCGCGGTTTTGAAAAGCAGGATGACCGGCCTGCTCGGGATGTTCAAAAAAGTCTACTCACTTGCCGCGCAAAGCTTCTGCATGCGAAAAAATGGGGTTTCAACAGAACTTCGTCCAACTCTCGGCAAGCTTTTGGCCAGTTGGGGAGGGCTGTTGAAAACTTAGCAGTCCGTTCGGCGCCATTTTTGGTGCGTTCGCGCCAATGCGTGACTGGCTGGGGTGAAATTCGTGTTTTCCTGTGCCTATGAAGGATCTAGTTTGTGACATATCGGCTTTTAGGTACTGGCGTCTGCCCCCTCAGGTCCGCGCTTTGTGTCCGCCGCTTCCACGGCCGGAAGAAGACCGGCAGCGATATGACCTCGCCCGTAACCCGACGGCTGCGGTTGTGCTCGGCTTTCCCTTGTATACATTGGTTCGGACGAGAAACAAGCGGACTTGTCCTGCCAGCATTAGGCAGCGGCTCTTTCTTGGTGAGCTTCCCAGGGAATCCGTGCTGGAAACGGAGCATGGATTTTTGGTTACGTCTCCTCTACTGACGGCATTCATCATGTCGCGACATCTGACGGATCTCCAGCTTCTTTTTGTGTTGGCGGAGATGTGCGGCTTGTTTGCGGTGTGTGCCCTGCCTGCGGCACTTGAGGCGGAACTTTCGCGTGCAATTGATTCGGGTGCGATTTCGACAACGTTGGGTTGGGTGCGTTGTCCGTCCGAGGGCGGCACCGCCTCAAATTTATGGCGTCGCGACGCCTTGGTTTTGGGTGGAGACCTTGACCGTTTTTGTTCGGATGTTTGCGGGATGCGTTACGGCAATCGATTTATGGCGGTATCACATCTCGTTCCATTGGGTGCCGCATCGCCTTTTGAGGTCGAGGCGTATTTGTTGCTTGGACTACCGCGATCTCTGGGAGGCGAAGGTTTTTGCGGCATAGAGCTCAATGTCGAAGTGACGTTAAGCACAAGTGCTCGAGCGATTGTGGGAAAGTCCCACATATATATCGACCTACTTCTTTCTTCGCCGGACGGGAAGCGGCAGGTGGCCATTGAATGTCAGGGAAAGGCCTCGCACGGCCGCGCGGGGGATGGCTTGCGTGACGCTGACCGCATGACGGCGCTTCAGACCATGGGCTGCGACGTACTTCTCCTGACACACGGACAGATATCCGATGAGGATAGATTCCGCGCGATCGTTAAGGCCGTATGCAGGATGCTCGATGTTGAATATAGTGATAAAAGCTCGGATGAGCAAAGGGCCGAGGCATTACTCCGATCTGAACTATTCGTTGACTGGACAAAATTGGGAGTAATCGACGAAAAGATGCCCGTTAGACACAAAATAGCTCGATTGTGGACGGTTGCGGAACTAAGTGAGTAGACTTTTGGCTTGATGGCGACCAGGCCGTTTTGCAACAAGTCATTTACCTGCGACTTTATAAAGCAATATGGATGGCATGCTCGGCAAGTTCAAAATAGCCTACTCACTTAGTTTTTGACGAGAAACCGATGCCGAAGGCGGTCCTATTTCAGGGCGTTTACGAGTTCTCGAGACACGAAAAAAGGCCCGAACCATGCGGTCCGGACCTTATGAAGCTAGAGATTATCTCTCAGGCTGCTGGCTTAGCCAAAGTAGCGCTTGAGCAGGCCGGCGAAAGCCTTGCCGTGGCGGGCCTCGTCGCGAGCCATCTCGTGCACGGTGTCGTGGATGGCATCGAGGCCGGCGGCCTTGGCGCGCTTGGCAAGATCGGTCTTGCCGGCGGTGGCGCCGTTCTCGGCCTCAACGCGCATCTCGAGGTTCTTCTTGGTGGAGTCGGTCACGACCTCGCCCAGGAGCTCAGCGAACTTGGCGGCGTGCTCGGCCTCCTCGTGGGCAGCCTTCTCCCAGTACAGGCCGATCTCGGGATAACCCTCGCGATGAGCGACGCGAGCCATGGCCAGGTACATACCGACCTCAGAGCACTCGCCCTCAAAGTTGGCGCGCAGATCGGCAACGATGTCCTCGGAGACGCCCTCCATCTTGGCGACGCCCACGACGTGCTCGGCAGCCCACTCGAGCTGACCGTCCTCCTGCTTCAGGAAACGAGAACCGGGAACGCCGCACTGGGGGCACTTGAAGTCCTCGGGCAGCTGGTCGCCGTCGAACTCTTCCACATAACCGCAAACGGGGCAAACAAACTTCATGATTCGATCCTTTCGATCGATGGCGATGGTGCGCTCGTCCGGTCCCGTAAGGGCCCTCTCCGGACGTGCGTCTTGACGGGTTCTATTATCCATAAATGCAACCAAATGTGAAGCCTATTAGGAATGATTTTTAATAAAACAATTTTGAGATATGAAGATGTTGATTGATTAACGATTGGCAGGTCGTCTTTGACCGCCGCTGAGTACAATCGGTCGAGCAAATGTTGACCAATCAACAAATGAAGGAGTTTCCTTTATGCATCTAGCCCGTCGTGCCTGGTGCCGAACATATCAGACGGTTTTTCGCATCGCATTGCCGATCCTGCCCTATACCGAGCCGCGCATTTTGGAGCATGCCGAGGATGTGCCCGCGGTGCTTCAAAAGCGCTCGATCCAGAAGGTCCTTATCGTGACAGATCCCGGCATTGCCCGTCTGGGGCTCACGGCACCGCTCGAGACAGCGCTCGCGTCCAAGGGAATCGACGTTGCGGTCTATGCCAAAACGTGTGCGAACCCCACGGTTTCAAACGTGGAGGAAGCGGCGTCCCTGTATCGAGAGAGCGCCTGCCAGGCCATTATCGGCTTTGGCGGTGGCTCGGCCATGGACTGTGCCAAGGGCGTGGGAGCACGCATCGCGCAGCCAAACAAGCCCATCAACAAGATGCGTGGTCTGCTGCGGATTCATCGTCGCCTGCCGCTGCTTATCGCCGTTCCCACCACGGCAGGTACGGGAAGCGAGGTCACGCTTGCGGCGGTAATTACCGATGACGAGACACACTACAAGTATCCCATTAACGACTTTGTGCTTATCCCGCGCTTTGCGGTGCACGACCCCGAGTTTACGCGCGGCCTGCCCGCCTCCATTACGGGGCAAACGGGCATGGACGCCCTGACGCATGCCGTCGAGGCCTTTATCGGGCGAAGCACCACGTCCTATACGCGCAAGATGGCGCGACAGGCGGTTCAGCTCATCCACGACAATTTGCTCGAGGCCTATGAGCATGGCGACAACATGCGTGCGCGTCGCAATATGCTTTCGGCGGCGTATAAGGCGGGTGTTGCCTTTACGCGCTCCTATGTTGGATACGTTCATGCCATCGCACACAGCTTGGGCGGGCGTTACGGGATTCCGCACGGCTTGGCCAACGCCATCATCCTGCCGCATATGCTTCGCGCCTATGGCGAAGCTGCTGCTCCTAAGCTCGCCGATCTCGCCCGCATGGCCGGTATTGCGCCGGCTAACGCACAGGACAGCCTGGCGGCCGAGGCCTTTATCGATTGGGTCGATCGAATGAACGCCGCCTTGGACATTCCCAAATATGTGACGGGCATTCGCCGCTCCGACATTCCCGAAATGGCGGCAAATGCCGATTCCGAGGCCAATCCGTTGTACCCCGTTCCGTTTTTGATGGACCGTTTGGAGCTCGAGCGTATGTACGAGGTCATCGCGGGTGGTATGTTTGAGGACGAGAACTAGGAGGGTCCATGAACAACGAGGAAATTGCGCGCATCGTCGGCGACCAGCGCGCCTACTTTAAGACGCACGCCACGTTTGATGTCGATGCTCGACGTCGCGCGCTCGTGAGTTTACGCGATGCGGTACGGGCCCACGAGGCCGATATTGCCCATGCGCTCAAGACCGATTTGGGAAAGTCGCATGACGAGGCCTATATGTGCGAGATCGGCACGTCGCTTTCCGAGATTCGTCATCAGATTGCGCATGTGGCTCGATGGAGCCGTCCGCGCCTGCGTCCGTGTGACCTTGCAAACGCCGTGAGTGTGTGCAAAACGCAAGCCGTGCCCTATGGTGTCACGCTCATTATGGCTCCGTGGAACTACCCGTTTTTGCTAACACTCGAGCCGCTCGCCGGGGCCCTTGCCGCGGGCAATACCGTGGTCATCAAGCCGAGCGCCTATGCTCCGGCATCGAGCGCGGTGCTCAAGCAAATCTGTGAAGAGGCATTTGATTCGCGCCTGGTGACGGTTGTCGAGGGCGGGCGCGCCGAGAACGAGGCGCTGCTCGATGAGCACTGGGACAAGATCTTCTTTACCGGTAGCGTTCCGGTTGGCAAGCTCGTCATGGAGCGCGCAAGTAAAAACCTTACGCCCGTGACGCTTGAGCTGGGCGGAAAGAGTCCCTGCGTCGTGGATGCGACGGCAAACTTGAAGGTCGCGGCACGGCGTATCGCCTTTGGTAAATGGCTCAACGTGGGACAGACCTGCGTGGCGCCCGATTACCTGCTGGTCGATGCGCGCGTGCACGACGAGCTGCTGGGCCTCATCAAGGAGGAGGTCCGTAGCATGTTTGGTGAGCATCCGCTCGACAACGAGGACTACGGTCATATCGTCAACGCCAAGCATTTTGCGCGCGTGTGCGGGCTGATCGATCACGAAAAGGTTGTGCTTGGCGGCACCGCGCGCGAAGCCTCACTCATAATTGAGCCGACGATTATGGACGGCGTGACGCCCGATGACGCCGTGATGCAGGAGGAGATTTTCGGTCCCATCTTGCCGGTGCTGACGTTTGAGAGCCTAGATGAGGCCGAGACGTTTATTACGGATCGTCCGACGCCGCTGGCCCTGTATATCTTTAGCCAGGACCGCGCGGCTCAGCAGCGTTTTGTGCGCTACGTGCCCTTTGGCGGCGGCTGCGTTAACGACACCATCATGCATCTGGCTACGAGCCATATGGGCTTTGGCGGCATGGGCGCGAGCGGCATGGGACAGTACCATGGCCGCGAGAGCTTCGATACGTTTAGCCACAAGAAGAGCATCGTGAACAAGGCAACCTGGCTGGACGTGCCATTCCGCTATGCTCCTTATACAGGCTGGAAGCACAAGTTCGTGCGCATGTTTGTGCATTAGAATTAGTTGAGATAGGGACAAACAAAGTGGCCGCCCCCGCGTAAGCGAAGACGGCCACTTCTCGCGAAGAAAACGTGTATCGGAGTTGGCAAGGCCCGCTGCAACGGGTGCCATCCGCGTATTCCTATCTTATTTGCAAGCGCTCTGCCATGTGAGCGTTGCGACAAATGAGCGAAAGGCACGGGGCAGGGTCAATGGGATTGATGGATGATATCCGTAGATTTGCCGGCGCATCTTTGGCGGTAGCAATGGCATCGCTTTACCTGACGGCGTGCTCGCCTGCTGCATCGGGGTCGAGTAGAGACGGGGCCTCGTCTGCCCAGGAGAAGACAGGTTCCTCCCCATCAGTTCATACAGCCGCTGAAATTGAGGCGATACTGGCCGAGCTTGAGTCTGGGCAAAAGCCGGAGCTAGAGGCACCTTTGACAGAACGCCCTGATGGGAAGGCGATTGCCGAGGGCCTTCCTTTTAAAGATATGGATGCGAGCCTGATTGACCAAACCTGGCTCGGCGTGCATGACGAAAAGGGGGAGATTATTAGCGGCGGTAGTCTTTTTTCTGGCGGAACGCCGTTTTATTGGCGTGCTCAGAACGGAACGGATGACTTGGTGTTTGAAGCTATTGTCCGCGATGGTCGAGTCATAAAGGTGAGTAAATTTAATCAAGGGAGGAACTACTGGGCGGTGCCTGGCCAAATCCTCGGCAGAGACCTGCCCGATCGGACGGCGAGTGGCGCGATGGTTGAAAAGGGCTCTCTTAATGTAGTGCCCGACGATCCGACAGACTATGCGAGCCCAGAGGAATATGCCGACAATAACGAGACAGCGTTTGCCTCAAACGGTGCGAGCGACCCTTGGCAATCCGCTTATGACTATTGGTGCGGAAACGCTGCCTAGCGGAGAGCGTATTTATGTCCGCACGAGTTTGTAGACTTCTCAGTAAGGTTAAGCGCCGGTTTATCCGGCCGTTAGAGGAGCTGCTATGTACGAGCCTTCGCGTGTTCTTTTGTCGTTTCATATCGCAGGATTTCAGTATGCCGATGGCGCCTTGGTCCTGGGCGATCTTCAAGCGGGTGATAAGCTGACACTGTGTGCCGAGCGCGATAACCCTCATGACCCCGAGGCAGTTGCGATCTACTATGGCAAGACCAAGCTTGGCTATGTTCCGGGAAACGAGGCCGGCCCGCTGTCCTTGATGATGTATTACGGACACGGGGATGTATTTGAGGCACGCGTGCAGCAGGTTGCCCCCGAGCGTAGCCCGTGGCACCAGGTGCGCGTTGGCCTCTATGTGGTGGATGCCCGCTAATCGGTAAGGGAGGCTGCCATGTTTGACGACGATGAGCTGTTCGATCTGACGGATGATCCGTTTGAGTGGGACCTGTTGCTCGATGACGATGAGCTGGAGCGGGACCGTAAGAAGCGGCGGGACAAGAAAACTCAGGATGACGCTTCGAAAAAGCAAGACAAGCGCCGCCGAGGTCTGTTCGGTGGGCTCTTTGGATAACCGCCACATCGCTGCGTCTGTATACTTAGCACGAGTTGAACACGTTGCGAAATGAGGGCATAGACGATGATGTGGTTTACCGCCGACCTGCACCTGGGCGATACGAATATCTTGCACGACATGGATCGGCCGTTTGGCTCGGTCGAGGAGATGAATCGCAAGGTCATCGATGCCATCAATGAGCGCGTGGCTGCGGACGACCGTCTCTATATTCTGGGTGACTTTACCTATCGTTTGCCCCTGGCGGAGGCGGTGCACTTACGTGAACGTATTGCATGCCAGAACGTAACGCTCATCCGTGGCAACCATGACGGAGATTGGGAAGATCCGGACGCGCCGCAAATATGGGATGACGTGCGCGACTATCTGGAGATTGCTCCCGGCTATGCCAAGGGACATCGTCTGGTGATGAGCCATTACCCCATGCTCAGCTGGAATGGCAAGGCGCGTGGCGCCATCATGCTGCACGGACATATCCACAGCAGGGGAGACCGCACCAACGCGCGCAACCGCGACCGCGAACGTCCTATCTTTCGCTACGATGTCGGCCTCGATGCCAACGAGTACAAGCCCGTAAGCCGTGATCAAATCCTTGACTTCTTTGGACTGTAATTCTCAAACCGTCACTCAAACCACTGCAAAGGGGACAGGCACCTTTGTGGTGGTCCTGGCGCCGTTGCCATTATGGCGGCGGCGTCTTTTTTGTCCGCGTGCCGCGGTAGAGTGTAGGCAGTTGAAATGTGCGTCCAGCAAGGAGCTACTATGAACGAGATCAAGTGCCCGCATTGCGGCGAAGTATTTAAGGTCGATGCATCCGGCTATGCGGATATCGTCAAGCAGGTGCGCGATGCGGAGTTCTCGCGCGACCTGAATGACCGCGTAGCGGCTGCTCGACGCGAGGGCGAGCAGGCGCTGGAGCTTGAGCGTTCGCGTTCGGCGTCTGCCCTGCAGGAGGCAGAGGCTCAGCGCAACGCTCAACTTGTCGAGCAGAAGAACGCTGCGGCTCGACAGCTGGCACAAGAGGTTGCCAAGCGCGATGCCGAGCTTGCCGAGCTGCGCGCCAAGCTCGAGGGTGCTGCTGCAGAGCGCGAGAGTGCAAGCCGGCGTGCGGCGGTTGAGGCTCGCGCCGATGTTCAAAAGGAGAATGTGGAGCTCCAGCGCGAGATCGATGCTCTGAAGGCGGAGCTCAATCATAAGGCCGACGAAGCTAAAATCGCCGAGGCGGCGGTTCGCAACGCAACTCAACATGACCTCGCCGCGCGCGATGCTCAGATTGCAGAATTACAGGCCAAGCTTGCTGCAGCAGATAAGGCTCAAGAAATGGCACTCGCAACTGCTGCTGCCGAGGCACAGCGTAAGCTTGATGCTGCTCACAACGAAGCGGATCGCAGACTATCCGATTACCAGACAAAAGCGCGTGAGAAGTTCTCGAACGCTAAGGTGCAGTCCGAGCGTGAGGCCGAGAGTTTGCGTGCCCAGCTGCGCGAGCAGGAACTGGCTGCCAAAATGGAGCTCTCGGAAGCAGTTGCCGCGGCGGAGCGTGAGCGCGACGAGGCACGTGCCAAGCTGACGAGCGAGCTGGCAGTGCGCGATTCGCGTGAGGAGCAGGCCAAGGCGGCACACGAGCTCGAGCTTGCGCAGGCCAAGCGCGCGAGCGATGACCTGATTCGCTACAAGGATGAAGAGATTGAGCGCCTTAAGGACATGAAGGTCCGCCTGTCCACCAAGATGGTGGGCGAGTCGCTCGAGCAGCACTGCGAGACCGAGTTTAACCGTCTGCGCATGACGGCGTTTCCTAACGCGTACTTCGAGAAAGATAACGATGCGTCCGAGGGCACCAAGGGCGACTTTATTTTCCGCGAGTGCGACGCGAGCGGCAACGAGGTCATTTCGATTATGTTCGAGATGAAAAACGAGAACGACGAGACCGCGACCAAGCATAAAAACGAGGACTTCTTTAAGAAACTCGACCACGATCGCCGCCAAAAGGGCTGTGAGTACGCGGTGCTCTGCACGCTGCTCGAGCCCGAGAGCGAGCTTTACAACGCGGGAATCGTGGACGTGAGCTATCGCTACGAGAAGATGTACGTGATTCGCCCGCAGTTCTTTATTCCCATGATCACACTTCTTCGCAATGCCGCTATGGGTTCGCTTCGCTATAAGCAGGAACTGGCGGAGTACAAACAGCAGAATATCGACGTTACGAACTTCGAAGCCAAGATGGAAAAGTTCAAGAACGACTTCGGCCGCAACTACGAGATCGCGAGCCGTAAGTTCCAAACGGCGATCGATGAAATTGACAAGACGATTAGCCATCTGCAGAAAACCAAGGAGGCGTTGTTATCCTCCGAGAACAACCTGCGCCTTGCCAACAAGAAAGCCGACGATCTTACCATTCGCAAGCTCACGTGGGGCAACAAGACCATGAAGGCGGCGTTTGACGAAGCGCGTGGGGCTGCGACAGAGACAAACGATGAGCCAGCCGAGGCGGATTCGTATGAGGTCGAGGATGCCGAGTAAGGCATAGCGTATAGTGCAAAAGCGGGGCCGCTGGCGATGTTACCAGCGGCCCCGCTTCGTTTCGTTCCGGTATGTTCGGCTAGTCCTCGAGCAGGTCCTCGATAAAGCCGACGCGGTAGTTTTTGAAGATGACCTCGCCGCCGTCTTGCGTGGCGTCCAGATCGACATCGCCCATGATACCAAAGTCGTGGTCGCCATCCTCGTCGGCAAAGATCTGGTGCACGTGCCATACGTGCGCAGTTTTCTCGTCGGACTCATCGATGGCGAACATTGCCGAGCTGCGGGCATCTCCGTCGGTGAGGATCTCTTCGTGCTGTTCGTGGTAAGCGTCGAGCGCTTTTTGCCAGCGGATCTCGCTCATGCCCCAGTCGTCGTCGAGCTCGCCCAGGTTGCGAACGTGCTCGCGAGCGGCAAGGGTCACGCGGCGGAAGAGCGCGTTGCGCACCAGTAACGTGCAGCCGCGGCGGTCCGCCACGACCTCGTCGATGCCCTGCGGCGGTGCAGCGTCGAGGGCCGCCGGGTTGCCAGCGTTCTCCCACTCGTCCACCAGGCTCGAGTCGACCGAACGCACCACAAAGCCCAGCCACGAAATGATGTCACGCAAGCGCTCATCGCGCTTCTCAATGGGCACGGTGCGATCGAGGGAACGGTAGGCCTCGGCTAGGTAGCGCAGCAGAATGCCCTCGGAGCGGGCGATGCCGAGCTTTTGGATATAGCCCTTAAAGTCGCTCGCGCTCTCCAGCATGTCGCGCAGGACGCTCTTGGGCGAGAGCTGGTAGTCGTTGGCCCAAGGTACTTCCTGGCAGTACTTGTCGAAGGCGGCATCGAGCAAGTCCTCGAGCGGCTTTTCGTAGGTGACATCCTGGATGCGCTCCAGGCGTTCCTCATATTCGACGCCGTCAGCCTTCATTTCGGCCATCGCGCGGTCGCGCGCGGCGCGCTCCTGTGCGCGCAATACCTGCTTAGGGTCCTCGAGCGTAGCCTCGACCATCGAGATGAGGTCCATGGTATAGGTCTCACTCTCGGGGTCGAGCAGCTCCAGCGCGGCAAGCAAAAACGGCGAGAGCGGCTGGTCGAGCGCAAAGTCCTCGGGCAGGTCGACCGTCAGCGCGTAGTCGATGTCCGGCGCGGCATCAGCCGGAGCGTCGGGTGCGGGCGGCACCTCAGTGCGCACGACGACGTCGGAGTCGATGAGCGTGGCGAAGATCTCGTCGGCACGAACCTCGAGCTTTGCCTTTTCCTCGGGAGTCTGCAGGCTCGTCTCGATGAGGTCGTGTACGCGGGCTCGGGCATCGCCGCCCTGCTCGACCACGCTAATCACCATGGAGTGTGTGATGCGAAGGCGCGGCTTGAGCGTCTCGGGCTGCGTCTTGATCAGGCGCTCAAAGGTCTGCTTGTTCCAGGTGACAAAGCCCTCGGGGGCCTTCTTCTTTTTAATCTTGCGGAGCTTCTTGGGGTCGTCGCCCGCCTTGGCCATAAGCTTGGCATTCTCGATCTCATGCTCGGGTGCCTCGGCGATTACCATGCCCTCGGTATCGAAGCCCGAACGGCCGGCGCGACCGGCAATCTGATGGAACTCGCGTGCGCGCAGGCGACGCATCTTGTAGCCGTCGAACTTGGTGAGCGCGGTGAGCACCACGGTATGGATGGGTACGTTGATGCCGACGCCGAGCGTATCGGTGCCGCAGATGACGGGCAGCAGGCCCTGCTGCGCCAAGCGCTCGACCAGCAGGCGATAGCGCGGCAACATGCCAGCATGGTGCACGCCGACGCCGCATCCAAGCAGGCGTTTGAGAATCTTGCCGAAGGCCGTCGAGAAGCTCGTGCCCTTGGCCGCCTCCTTGATGGCCTCGCGCTGCTCCTTGCTGGCAATGCCAAAGTTGGCGAGGGATTGCGCCGTCGCAAGTGCGGCATCCTGGCTAAAGTGCACGATGTAGAGCGGGGCCTCGCCACGGCGCATGGCGAGCTCGACCGTGCCCTCGAGGGAGGTCGTCACATAGTCGTAGCTCAGCGGCACGGGGCGCGGGGCATCGACGACCAAGTCGCAGGTAGCGCCGGTGTGTTCCTCGAGTGAGGCGGCGATGGCAGTGACATCGCCGAGTGTGGCGCTCATGAGCATGAATTGCGTGTGAGGCAGGGTGAGCAGCGGTACCTGCCAGGCCCAGCCGCGATCGGGGTCGGCAAAGTAGTGGAACTCGTCCATGGCGACGCAGCCAACATCGGCATCTTCGCCCTCGCGCAGCGCGTCGTTGGCAAGGATCTCTGCCGTGCAGCAGATGACGGGCGCCTTGGTGTTGATATGCGTGTCGCCGGTGATCATACCTACGTTATCGCGGCCGAGCACCTGTACCAGATCGAAGAACTTTTCGCTGACCAAGGCTTTGATAGGGGCTGTGTAATAGCAACGTTTGCCCTGTGCCATGCCCATAAAGAGCATGCCCAGCGCGACGAGCGATTTACCTGATCCGGTCGGTGTGCCCAAAATGACGTGATCGCCGGCAGCCAGGTCCATGAGGGCCTCTTCTTGGTGGTCCCACAGCTCAATGCCGCGATCGCTCGTCCATTCAAAGAAGCGTTCGAAGGCCTGATCAGGCGTGAGCCATGGTTCGGGCTCGCTGCCGTCCTCGGGCTCCCACCAGGTGGGGGAGAGCGCACCGAGCGAGCCGAACTCGGCTTTGGTTCCCGTGCCGCCCGAGAATGAGCTGGCGGCGCCGGCGCCGGAGACGGTGCTGGCGGCGGTATCTGTTGTGGTCTGTGCCATGTGGTTGCTTTCTCTCGCGTTTGTCCGCCAACTATTATGGCGTAGCGGCGGCGCGGGGTGCCAGCGCGCGAGAAAATGCAGGAAATGGGCGTTCTGCCCAGCCGTTTAGTGTAGTCGCTAGCTAAGTGAGTAGACTTTTTGCGATATTGCGAGCACATGGCTTTTGCGCAAGGGTTCTACCTGCGGTTTTAGTTTTCGTTATGCGGGTTGTGCTTGGATATTGCTAAAAAGTCTACTCACTTAGGCTTGAGGGTCGTTTGTTGGCGCCTATTTGCGCTTGTTTGCCGACGCCGCGACCATAAGAAGCCTCTAGGACTCTTGCGGCAGACGCTTCTTGCCCTTGCGGGCACGGTTTCTAAAGTTCTCGACGGCCTCTTCCATGCCCAGAGGCACATAGGCGAGCTCATCGAGGTTATCGGGCAGGTAGCAGGCTAGGCTTTGCTCCTGCGCGCGGCCCGCCGCGAGCTGTTCATCGCTGGGCTGCGCGCCGGGTGTGGCGCAAATGCCATAGACAGCGGCACCCATCTCGCGCGTGCGGCATTCATATTCGGTCTCGGGATGCTCGGGGTGGTCGCGGCGGACGTCGTCACTTACCCAAAGCGTGTCGTAGCCGGCCGCGGCAAACTGCCCCAGGGCGTAGTCGCGTAATGGCTTGCTGTCGGTGCGTAGCGTGACGGTGGCGCCGGCTGCAAAGAGCGGACGGTAGAGCATCAGGTGGTCGACATGGACGAGTCGTTTTTTGGCGTACTTGGCCTTGGGCTGCGGCGTGGGAAAGTTAATGGTAATGGCATCGAGCTCGCCTGCGGCAAACAGCTGCGGCAGCGATGCGGCGCCTCGGGGCAGGACGAGTGCGTTGGACAGCTCCTGCTCGCAGATTTTCTGTGCGGCATAGGCGATGCAGATGGGCTCCTGGTCCATACCGATAAAGAGGGTGTTTGGCTCGTGGGCCGCGCGCTCTACAAGGTACGTTCCCTTGCCACAGCCAAGATCCAGGTGAAGGTGTTCGAAGGGCTTGCTGCCAACTGGCGCGCAAGCCTCGCGCCAATCTCCGGCATAGGCCTCGGGGTTCGTCTCAATCGCATCGGCGTAGCGCTCCAGGCGCTCCTCGAGTACAAAGTTCTTAGGCGTGCGAACGTGGACGGCTCCCATGAGGCTCCTTGGTCATAAATGCGAAACGCATGGCTGCGCATTCCGTCAATGGGTTGAAAAAGGGTGGGCATAGTTTGCTCGAAAGATACGGTGCGGCTCGGCGGCGAGTCGTCGGTGCCTACAGACGCTTGAGAATCACATAACGGTTGAGCTCGCCGCTGCGACCGTCGGCATGGAAGCGCTCAAGCTCACGCACGGGGACCTCGCCGCTCTTGTAGAACGTACGGACGCCGCGTACCAGGTCGGTGATCTGCTGATCGTCAAAGTGATGGCAATAGCGGTAGGCGTGGCGGTCGTTTTGCCAGCCAATGAGGTGGTCGCCGGCTTCAAACTGCGCGGAATCGTAACCCTCAAACGGCGGGGTGAGTTCGGCGCGGGCTTCGGCTCGAACGGCCTTGCGCGCCATGCGCTCGTCGTTCATAAACTCCCAAAAGCTGATGGCGATGATGCCGCCCGGGCGCGTCTGCCGCACCAGGGCGTCGAGCACGCGTACGCGGTACTCGCACGACGGCACGTGGTGCATAAAGCCAAAGCAGACCGAGATGTCGGCGAGCGGGGCGTCGAAAAGCACGTCGGGCGTCTCGGCGGGGTTGAGTTTCATGAGGGCATCGAGCACGTCGAGTTCTTGGAAGTGCAAGTTAGGAATGCGCAGGGCGTGGCCGCGTGCATCGATGGCCAGGTCCTGGCACGAGTCGACGCCATAGAACTCGAAGGGGCAGCTGGCGTCTGCCGAGGGGCTCGTGCCGTCCACGCCTTTGGCAGCCAGCGTGCCGCCGGCGGCAAAGTTCTCGAATCGCATATTGCCGCAGGCGAGATCGAAGACGCGGACGGGATGCTCGATCGTGGCGACGTCGAGCTGTTCGAGCGCGATGTCCATGGTGCGCACCCAGCCGGGCCACGGGGCCTGGCGCGTATCGGAGAAGGAGGCGGAGTGCTCGCGATAGAACGTGTTGTTGAGCTGGATGAGCGATGAGGCGAAATCGCGGTTCACGGCGCGGAACTCCTTCCGTTGGCGGTGCGGAATAAACAGTACGACCATACTACCGTTAACGCTGCAACGGGGACAACCGAGCTGCGGGTCATTGCTTTGTTTGGACACATTTCCGCAGCTCATATGTACCCGCAACCGCCGGTTGTCAAAAATCTCACTAAAATAGGTGGCATGTTTTTGGCGGTGGCGGATACATTTTTAACTGTGCAAGGCGCCTAAGAACAAAAACGGTCCGGCGGCACGGCTGGCAAAAGCATAGGAGGAACCATGAATGTAGAAACTGCGCAGCGGCTCGCCGACCTTCGCCGCAGCAAAGGCTTTAGCCAAGAAGGGCTGGCACGAAAGCTGGGGCTGTCGCGCCAAGCGGTCAGTAAATGGGAGCGTGCAGAGAGCTCGCCCGATACCGAGAACCTGATCTCGCTCGCCAAGCTCTACGGTGTGAGCTTGGACGAGTTGCTCAATCCGAGCGATGAGATCGAGGACGATATCGAGTTTGAGAACGAGGACCGCGCCCGTCAGCGCGAGGCCGAGGCGGCGGAGCGCGCCCGTACCCATGAGGCGGCGGCGCGCGCTACCGAGGCGGCAACGCAGGCGAGTGATGCTGCGGCCAAGGCGGCGCAAGCGGCAAGCTGGAGCGCGCAGGCCGCCAATGCCGCTACGGCGCAGGCGACGAGTGGCGGCACAGTTGGCTCGACTCCGGTGAAGGGGCCGTTCCAGTCGTTCCCGTATTGGGCTGTGTGCTGGCTGCTGTTCTTTTTGCTGATGTTCCTGTTTGGTGCCGGTCCCTTTGCCGCGCTGATCTTCTTTACGATCCCCATTTATCACTGGGTGGCGCGTGCACTCGATGGCGATTGGGCGCGCGGGGATATTCAGGTTGGCCCGGCGCCGGTGGCGGCTAAGGCTCAGGTGCAGGACGTTCCTGCCGCGGCTGATACTGACGTGGCTACCGCGACCACCGCTGATCCGATTGCCAAAGAGGGTGATGAATGATGAAGCTTTCGCATGAGTCCAAGGTACGCTTGGGCGTTGGCATCGGAGCGTTTGTGCTCATCATCGGGCTTGTCTGTGGCATTTCGCGGATATTGATTCATTTTGATGGTCCGTGGAATCTCGACGATGTTGTATCCGGCTTGTCTGGTATGGACGATGCGGTTGACGAGGACGATCTTTTGGATGGCGGTAACTATTCCGCTCGGCCTCAGCAGCTTTCGAGCACGACTTTTGACGAAGACGCGTTCCAATCGCTCGACTTGGATGTGACGTCGGGAACGGTCGAGGTTAAACGCGTCTCTGGCGGACCGGTGCGTGTCATCGAAAGCGGGCACGTTGCAAAGGGGGTGTCTGCTTCCGATGCCGCCACTCAGAATCTGGTCAAGATCGAGGGCTCTACACTCAAGATTAGCCAGTTCGACTGCGATGACGAGCGCGCCCATGACCGTAAGGTCACCATTGAACTGCCGCGTGAGCTTGCCGATAACATGATGGGCATTACGGCAAACGTGGGGTTGGGAGACCTGACGGTCGCGGACATTGCGTGCCACGACTTTGATTTGACGTTGGATTCGGGAGACGTCGCGTTTGCGGGCACCGTGACCGACACCCTGAATGCCAAGGTCGGTTCGGGCGATGTGACGTTCGAGCTCTACCAGGCCCCCGCGAAGTCGATGGACGTGAGCGTGGGCTCGGGCGATGTGGAGATGACGGTTCCGAACTCGACGGGCTTTAAGGCGAGCCTCACCTTGGGAAGCGGCGACTTCGAGAGCGATTTCCTTCCGCTTGGCTACGACGGCGAGACCATTTTGAATCTTGAATTCGATAACGGCGATAAGTCTGCTACGTATCGTTTTGAGGTCGGTTCGGGCGACATGTCGTTTGATCCGGAGTGACATGCGGTTTTCGGAGATCGGTACATATAGGCATGCTCTTTGATGGAGGCGCCGGAGCCGTGACGGGCTTCGGCGCCTTTGCCTTTACAATGGGGACATGGAACAGATTATCTTGAACATACTCGAGGCTCTGCGTCGCGGCGAGACCGTG
>ERZ1034691.1273-NODE-1273-length-16612-cov-11.530048_pt1 | contig 16612 bp, 16 predicted proteins | sample MGYA00520638_ERZ1034691 | MGnify/ENA primary metagenome ERZ1034691 (study PRJEB33766, sample SAMN09781763) | gut metagenome | biome: gut microbiome | host: Homo sapiens | place: Madagascar | study: EMG produced TPA metagenomics assembly of the PRJNA485056 data...
CCCTACCCCCGACCCCTCCCCCGTAGGGAGGGGAGTGATATGCAACGTTTGTTACATACAATCAGCTAAATCCTCAAATAGTAATGCTATTCACTCCCCTCCCTACGGGGGAGGGGCAGGGGGAGAGGCTTTTTTTTCTTACTTCCCCAATAAATGTTAATATACCACACCCCTAATAAACTTTTCCACAACCTAATACATCCAATAATCAAAAATAGACAAAGAGAGAGAGTTATAGAGATTAAGATTCAGAAAACATTAACAAAACCACATTTATTATGAGAAAGATTGGGATGACTTGCCTGGCAGGACTTTTCCTGCTGTCAATGTCTACAGAATGTATGGCACGACAATGGTCGCTTAAGGACTGCATCAACTATGCCATTGCTAACAACATTCAGCTACAGAAAGCCAAACTTCAAGAATATTCGGCCCTTGAGGATGTGAAGCAGAGCCAGTCGGCACTGCTGCCGTCGCTCAGCCTGTCGACATCGCAGAATGTATCGTACAATCCCTGGCCCGAGAAAGGGTCGGCTATGATTGCTGGCAACAAGGTGCAGTCGAAGGTAGACAAGGTCTACTACAACGGTTCTTACTCGCTGATGGGCAACTGGACCGTATGGAACGGCAACAAGAACCAGAACACCGTTAAGCTCAACAAGCTTACTGCCGAGCAGGCAAAGCTCGACTCTGCCGTTACTGCCAACAGTGTGCTGGAGCAGATAGCACAACTGTATGTTCAGATTCTCTACTCCAACGAGGCTATAAACGTGAGCAAGGAGAGCCTGAAGACGAGTCAGACCAACGAGGAGCGCGGCAAGACTATGGTGAATGTTGGCAAGATGAGCAAGGCTGACCTTGCACAGCTTACCGCACAGCGAGCCCAGGACGAGTACAGCATAGTTGAGGCTGAGAGCAATCTGCGCAACTACAAGCGCCAGCTCAAACAACTGCTCCAGATTACCAACGACGAAGAGTTTGACATTGCCATTCCTTCCACTACCGACGAGATGGCTCTTGCCACAGTTCCGGCACTCAACGACGTATACACAGCATCCATAGAGCAGCGTCCGGAGATAAAGAACGCAATGTTGGGCATCGAAAGCAGCGACCTGAGCGTAAAGATTGCCAAGGCAGGCAAGCTGCCTACAATCGGACTGAGTGCCGGACTCTCTACCAACACTTCGTCAATGAGCAACAATACTTGGGGTTCGCAGCTCAAGAACAACTTCACCGTGGGCGGTGGCGTGACTGTAAGCATTCCGCTGTTTGACAATCGTCAGACCAAGACTGCCGTCAACAAGGCTATGATTCAGAAGCAGAACTATCTGCTCGACTTGCAGGACAAGCAGACCACTCTATACTCTACCGTTGAGAACTACTGGTTGCAGGCGGTGACAAATCAAAACAAATTCAAGGCAGCACGCATTTCGACTGAGAGCGCTCAGGCAAGCTACGAACTGCTGTCGGAACAGTTCAAGCAGGGACTCAAGAACATCGTTGAACTCATGACCGGCAAGAACAACCTTCTGCAGGCACAGCAAAACGAATTGCAAAGCAAGTATCTTGCTATTCTCAACCTCAACATGCTGGAGTTCTACAAGACTGGAGAGATTAAGTAAGAAAAGATTAATTAGAGACAAGAATAGAGATTTATGAAAAAATTAAGTAAGTTATGGCTGGTAGTGGCGGTTGTCATTATCATAGCCATTGTCGCTTGGGCATTGTCGGGCGGCAAGAAAGAAGAACAGATTACGTTTGACACGGCAGCAGTGGCACCGGCAAACATCATGAACAGCATCACCGCCACGGGTACTATCGAGCCTGTCACATCGGTTACGGTGGGTACTCAGGTGAGCGGAATTGTCAGCAAACTCTATGTCGACTACAATTCTGTAGTAAAGAAGGGGCAGGTGATTGCCGAACTCGACAAGACCAACCTTATGAGCCAACTCAATTCGGCAAAGACACAGCTCGCTACGGCACAGAGCCAGCTCAACTATCAGACCACAAACTACAACCGCTATAAGACTCTCTACAAAAAAGGACTTGTAGCAGCCGACGATTTCGACAATGCCAAGCTCTCATATACTCAGGCTAAGGAGCAGGTGGCATCTGCCAAGGAAGAGGTGCAGCGCGCACAGACCAACCTCGGCTATGCTACCATCACATCGCCGATAGACGGCATTGTACTGTCTAAGTCGGTAGAGGAAGGTCAGACTGTAGCAGCCAGTTTCTCTACTCCTGAGCTGTTCACTATCGCCCAGGACCTCACCAACATGCAGGTTGTGGCAAATGTCGACGAGGCTGACATAGGCGACGTAAAGGAAGGCGAACGCGTTTCGTTCACCGTTGACGCTTATCCCGACGACACTTTTGAGGGTACTGTAAAGCAGGTGCGTCAGGAAGCTACTACTAATAATAACGTAGTGACATACGAGGTAGTTATCTCTGCACCTAATGCCGACCTCAAACTCAAACCGGGTCTGACTGCCAACGTCACCATCTACACAGCCGAACGTAAGGGCGTGCTCTCAGTTCCGTCAAAGGCTCTGCGCTTCACTCCGCAGAAGGAGACTGTAGGCAAGATGAAGATTGTAGACCAGACTGGCAATGCCAAGAACAAGATTTGGACCATCGAGGGCAACAGCATCGTAGCCCATAAGGTGAACATCGGCATGACCGACGGCACAAACACACAGATTCTTAATGGCATTTCAGCTGGCGTTAAGGTTGTTACCGGTCTAAATGTTACGGGAGGTGAGCAGGATGACACGCAGGCTGATGCTGGAGGCGAGAAGAGTCCATTCGCTCCCGGCCCTCCGGGAAAGAACAAGAAGAAATAAAAAGCCCTAACAAAAATACTCAAATACAGAAGCTAACCACTCCCCTCCCTACGCGGGAGGGGCAAGGGGGTGGTGCTTCATTCCTATACATTATTACATATATATGGACGAAAAGAAAGTAGTAATAGAACTCGACAACGTAAAGCGCGACTTCATCGTAGGCGATGAGACTGTACATGCGCTGCGCGGAGTGTCGTTCAAGATATACGAAGGCGAATTCGTCACAATCATGGGTAAATCGGGTTCGGGCAAGTCTACGCTTCTTAATCAGCTCGGATGCCTCGACACACCCAGTTCGGGCGAATACTACCTTGATGGAGTATCGGTCAGGAAGATGTCGAAGTCGCAACGCGCCGTACTGCGCAACCGTAAGATTGGATTCATTTTCCAAAACTACAACCTTCTGCCGAAGACTACAAGCGTTGAAAACGTTGAGTTGCCGCTGATGTACAACACTGAAGTTGGTGCAAAGGAGCGCGAAGAGCGTGCCATCAGGGCATTACAGGCTGTGGGATTGGGCGAACGGTTGTATCATAAGTCGAACCAGATGTCGGGTGGACAGATGCAGCGCGTAGCCATAGCTCGTGCGTTGGTGAATGACCCTGCGGTGATTCTGGCGGATGAGGCTACCGGTAATCTCGATACACGTACATCGTTCGAGATTCTTGTACTCTTCCAAAAGCTGCATGCAGCTGGCAGAACCATAATCTTCGTGACTCACAATCCCGACATTGCCAACTATTCCTCACGCAACATCATGCTGCGCGACGGACACGTGATAAGCGACGAATACAACCACAACATACAGTCGGCAGCCGAAGGTCTGGCAGCATTGCCAGCCAACTCGGACGAGTAACGGCTTCGTTCAATTTGATAATTGAGAGTTTAGAATTGAGAGTTATGATTACATTTGAAGGATATATAATAGACAAAAAGGAGTATAATATATAAGAGGTACATAATATATAAGGTGTAACAAACGCCACATATCATAACTCTCAACTCTCAATTCTAAACTTGAACAATTCTCAATTCTAAACTTTAAAAAGCTTTAGTTTATAATTACAAAAAACCAACAAAATGAATTATAGCAATCTTTTAAAGATAGCCCTCCGCGCAATCGCTGCCAACAAATTGCGCTCCTTCCTCACCGCACTTGGCATCATCATCGGTGTGGCATCGGTCATTACGATGCTTGCCATAGGTCAGGGTTCGAAGAAGAGCATTCAGGCTAACATTGCCGAAATGGGCTCTAATATGATCATGATCAGCCCGGGGGCCGACCGCGGTCCGGGTGGTGTAAGGCAGGATGCCTCGTCGATGGAGACTCTCAAGCTGACCGATTATCAGTCGATAAAGGATGAGTGCAACTTCATCAAGGGCATAAGCCCTACAGTGAACAGCAGCGGACAATGGATTTACGGCAACAACAACACGCCGTCATCTATATATGGTGTCAATCAGGATTATCTGGAGATCAGACAGTTGTCGGTTGACGAAGGCGAAATGTTCACCGATGCCGACATCAAGGCAAGCGCTAAAGTGTGCATTCTCGGACAGACTGTTGTGGACAATCTGTTCCCCGACGGTTCTGACCCTGTAGGCAAGGTAGTTCGATTCAATTCTATCCCGTTTCGTGTTATCGGCGTATTGAAGAAGAAGGGTTACAACTCTATGGGTATGGACCAGGACGACCTGGTGCTGGCTCCATACACAACTGTAATGAAGCGCATCAAGGCTCAGACCTATCTCGGAGGTATCACCTGCTCGGCCATCACCGAAGACCTTACAAGCAAGGCTATCGACGAGATAACTTCTGTACTGCGTCGCAACCACAAACTGAAGGATGCAACAGACACGCAAGCTGCCGACGACGATGATTTCAACATCCGTTCGCAGGAGGAACTTGCAAGTATGATGAACTCTACCACCGATATGATGACCATACTATTGGGTTGTGTGGCTGGCATCTCGCTCATCGTGGGTGGTATCGGTATCATGAACATCATGTATGTGAGCGTAACCGAGCGTACACGCGAGATTGGTCTGCGTATGTCGGTCGGCGCACGTGGCATCGACATCCTCAACCAGTTCCTCATCGAGGCTATACTGCTCAGTGTCACAGGCGGACTTATAGGTGTAGGAATAGGAGTTGGCGCGTCATACGCCGTAAAACTCATAGCTCATTGGCCTATCTACATACAGCCCTGGAGCATCATCATGAGCTTCGCCGTATGTACATTCACCGGCGTATTCTTCGGATGGTATCCGGCAAAGAAGGCTGCTCAGCTCGACCCGATTGAAGCAATACGATACGAATAAAATAAAAGTAAAAAGGTAAAAGAGTAAAAAAGTAAAAAGATAAACTTGAGCGTTTGGAATTTTTAATTACTAAAACTCTAATCGCATCCAGTTCTTTTTACTTTTTACCCTTTTACTTTTCCAAAATTTCTTCCGGTGTGCTCACCAGCGTTGTTGCTCCATGTTCCAATAGAAACTCCTTGTCACGGAATCCCCACAATACACTTATACAAGGCATACCAGAATTGCGTGCCGTGTCAATATCCACATCGCTGTCGCCTATATACACAGCACCTTCGACAGAAACTCCAAGTTGGCGCATTGCTTCTAATACTGTATCCGGGGCAGGTTTCTTGCGAATGTCTTCACGTTCGCCAATCGCTACTGGCACAAGGTCGCCAAAGAAGTGGCGACACAATTCCTGAGTAGCTGCATAGAACTTATTGCTTACTACTGCCACCTTTTTTCCTTGTTTACGCAACTCCTCAAGCATTTCCATCACACCATCGTATGGCTTGGTTGTATCAAGATTGTGCTGCATGTAATGCTGACGGAAATCGGCATAAGTCTTGTCAAACTTATCGTTATCAAGTCCGCCGGGAATGGCACGTTCCATAAGTTTCTTCACGCCATTGCCTACAAATTGTCTTACCTCATCAATAGTACGCTCAGGCAAGCCGTTGGTGCGCAAGGCATAGTTGCAACTCGCAGCCAAATCGCCAAGAGTAGACAGCAACGTACCGTCAAGATCAAAAATATAAGTATTGTACATATATATTAATGTATTTAATACTGCGAAATTACTTATATTTTATCTAAAAACGTAAGGAAAATACAAATAAATTTAAGCCCGAAAAGTTAATAAGCCATTGTTTTGTCTTGACGTATTTTTATTGTACCTTTGCGCCAACGTTTAAATACCAAACACATCATGAAAAGAAAAAACAACACAAAGCGCAACGTCATTATCCTGGCGTGTGTATGTATGGGCATCATATTAGGTGCTGCCTACATGTTCTTCTTCTCTGCCTTGCTTGTTGGCAATGACACTAAATATGTATACATTGACAACGACGACACTATCGACTCGGTTTACACAAAGATGTCTGAGTTCTCTAAAAAGGGTACACAGATGACAGGCTTCAAGATGCTTGTCAACAACAGCAAGTATGCAGATAACATTCGCACAGGACGTTATGCTCTTCGTCCTGGTGAAGGCTCGTTTGTTGTATTCCGCCATCTGAAGAACGGATTACAAACACCGGTGAATCTTGTTGTACCGTCAGTACGCACTGTGGACCGCTTGGCTGCCGAGTTCTCAAAGAAACTTATGCTTGATAGCGCTACCATATATCACGCACTTGCTGATGAAGCAACATGTCAGAAATATGGATACGACACTACTACAATAGCAGCTATGTTCATACCTAACACTTACGATATTTACTGGAACGTAAGTACAGAGAAGTTGCTCGACCGTATGCACAAGGAATGTAAAAGATTCTGGAATGCTGAGCGCAAAGAGAAAGCCCAAGCGATGAAGTTATCACCCATTGAAGTGAGCACACTGGCAAGTATCATTGATGAAGAAACCGCCAATGATGGTGAGAAGCCAATGGTAGCCGGAATGTACTACAACCGACTGATGCTGCGCAACGCCGAGTATCCCAACGGAATGCCACTGCAGGCTGACCCGACAATTAAATTTGCATGGAAACGATTCGACCTAAAGCGCATATACAACAATCTACTCTATATCAAGAGCCCATACAACACCTACAAGAACCCCGGACTGCCCCCTGGACCAATCCGTATTCCGTCTATCGCAGGTATTGATGCTGTACTGAACCACGTACACCACGACTATATATATATGTGTGCCAAGGAAGACTTCAGCGGAACGCACAACTTCGCTCGTACTTATCAGGAGCATCTGCAAAACGCCAAGCGATACAGCCAGGCGCTGAATCAAAGAGGAATAAAATAAGAAAGGAATAGAAACGATTCCTACAATTAAAGGAAAAAATAAGGAAAACTTATAAAATATCAAATGCCGGTTGCTTCACAGCGGCCGGCATTTTTTATCAATAGGTATTAGTCCTTTTCTTAAGGTAAAAAGATTGTATTCAGGATAACACCACAAAGGTAGGGCTTTCGAATTGAATGTGCAAATAAAATATTATGCTTTAAAGCATAAAATTAAAGAAAATCATCTGTTAAATCTACACATTATTACTTACAGTCCTGTTCAAGGATGTTTCTTACCGACAATTTAGGGTTCTGCTTTGCCTGTCGGTCTACAATTGCGGTGTACTTGGTGTTGAAAACCTTACGTCCCAACAATCTATTTACCGTCCACATTATCTTACCCATATGCATTTCACGCTCCTGCTGCGTGCTGTTTTCAAAATCACGCAGCGGATAAAGGCTCAACAGATAAAAACTCATACAGTCGGGCACTATCTGCTCGCGCGTCATCTGCTGACGCTGCTCTTCGGTATAGAAGCGACGGTATGGCTCAAAGTCCTTGCCTAAATATTTGTCAAGTGATATGCCAATGGTGTTGTCGCCTATCACAATGCTTTGATTGAGCGCACTTATCTGGGTATATATTGTAGGTATTTTTATCTCAGGACATATCTTCTGGAGTTTCTTAAACGCATCGCTCAATTGAGTGTTTATGTCGTTCATATTGGCATACTGCATATCTGTCTCAGTTATGATAGTCTGAAGAATCGTGTCCTGATAGAAATTCAGAAGTTTTGTGTTAATGCCTGCATCATTCACCTCGCCCAACTGCAGTATATCCTCAATAAGCATACGCGTCTGTTTGGGATAGTCAATGTTCATCTGCTGAAGAGCCGAGAAATCGCCCGTAGTGAGATAACGGCTTTCAAGACGATCATAACGCTGCACCTGTACAAGCGTCGGCTGACCTTCTTCACCAAACTGTTTCAACTTAAACTCGCAAGCTGTTGAAACTAAAATGATGGCTGTTACTATAATAATATAAATCTTTCTCACAATAGGCTTCTTGTTATTCTAAAAAAGTGTTCATTAACACAATGCAAAAATACTAAAAAAGTTCTTTCCAAGCAACTTTTCAGCTAAAAAAGATTAAACAGCAGATATATTTCTGCCGTTTAACCATTAAAAAATACAAAATTTGTCGAATTTTAGCCTATTCTTTAATATTTCTATACGTGCGACATCCATGTACATAATACTGCCACAATATAGAATACGGCTTTCGGATAGCGTCGGTGGCTGATGTGCGCGAAGCCTGTATCTGCCTACGGTCGGCATCAAAATCCTTACGCCACGCCTTAAAAGCCTTGCGACCATTAACCACCGCCTTGAACTCGCCAAGATTACGGTCGAGCAACAACGACTTGAATGCTGCCACATAGTCGAGCACTCTTCTAATGCGCATTACATGCGCCAGTTCGGCTTTAGGCAAGTTCTTGTAGAGCATCGTCAGATTGTTGCGGAAGTTGAGAAATGTCTTCATCGGATTACCCTTGGGCAAAGTTCCACCTCCAACATGATACACAACACTCTGCGGAACGCAATATATCTTTCGGCCGAGATTGCACAATCGCCAGCAAAGGTCAATCTCTTCACAGTGCGCAAAGAACCGAGCGTCAAGTCCGCCAACACGCCAGTAGTCCTCACGGCGTATCATCAGAGCTGCACCAGTTGCCCACATCACCTCGCACGGGTCATCGTATTGCCCTTGATCCTTCTCTACGGTATCGAACACACGTCCACGGCAGAACGGATAGCCATAGCGGTCGATGTATCCACCGCTTGCACCGGCATATTCAAACATGTCGCGCGAATGCTCGGCACGAAGCTTTGGCTGGCATGCTGCAACCTCCGGATTAGCATCCATAAAATCAATGAGACGCTCCATCCAGCCTTCAGTCACCTCAACGTCACTGTTGAGGAGCATATAGTATTCATAGTCCACCTGCTCCAATGCACGATTGTAGCCACCGGCAAAGCCATAGTTCTTGTCAAGTATAATTGTACGAACAGTAGGAAACTCAGTCTTGAGCAAGGCAAGCGAGTCGTCCTTTGAATCATTGTCGGCAACGATTATATCGGCAACATCAGACGAGTGCTCAATTACTGAAGGAAGGAAACGGCGCATCATTGCCGCTCCATTCCAGTTAAGTATTACGATTGCAACTTTCTTCATAATAACTTTTCACTCTTCACTTTTCACTTAAACGATTTCGGCCTTCAATGCCGACTTGTCATGATTGAAGTCGCCAAGACGAACACGAATTAGCTGATTGTCATATTCCTCCTTAGCATCGCGTGGCGAAAGTTCTACACGCACATAGTTCTTGGTGAAACCATGCATAGCACGTCCACGCGAAGCCTTTTCAAAGAGCACTTCCTGTTCCGTACCTTTATAGCGTGCATAGAAGTCGATACGCTTCTGCTCGCTCATTTCGAGCAATCGCTTGCTGCGCAACTTCTTATCGGCATCGCTAACGATATAAGGAATACGCAATGCTGCTGTGCCAGGACGCTCGCTGTACGGGAACACATGGAGCTGTGTTACGTCAACACCATCAAGGAAATCGTAGCACTCTTCAAAACACTCCGGTGTCTCGCCACGACATCCCACCATCACGTCTACACCAATAAAGGCATCAGGCATACGCTCCTTTATCAGTGCTATCTTGCGTGCAAACAATGCTTTGTCATAACGGCGGTGCATAAGACGCAAAACCTCATCGCTACCACTCTGCAATGGCACGTGGAAGTGAGGCATGAACGCACGACTCTGAGCACAGTAGTCAATAAGCTCATCCGACAGCAAGTCGGGCTCCATACTGCTGATGCGATAGCGCTCGATGCCTTCAACACGGTCGAGAGCCTTAACAAGATCAACAAAGCTCTCGCCTGTAGTCTTGCCGAAGTCACCAATATTCACACCTGTAAGCACTATCTCCTTGCCTCCTTCAGCAGCAGCCTGCTCAGCCTGTGCCACCAGCGAACTGATAGTCGGGTTGCGCGAATTGCCTCGGGCGTATGGTATTGTACAATATGTACAATAGTAGTCGCAACCATCCTGTACCTTCAAGAAATAACGTGTACGGTTGCCACGCGAGCATGACGGTGCAAACGACTTTATGTTCTTTGTCTTAACCGAGTAATAACGGTGAAGCGAATCCTGTCCTGTCTGTTGCATATGTTCGGCATCCGACTCCTTGGCAGTCCAAGCATCGCTCAAGAACTGTATAAGGTCGGCTTTCTCATTGGAGCCAAGCACAAGGTCAACACCGTCAATCTTGCTCACCTTCTCCGACTCCAACTGGGCATAACATCCTGTTACGGCCACAAAAGCACCAGGGTTGTTGCGCACCATACGATTTATTGCCTGTCGGCACTTGTGGTCGGCAACTTCTGTCACCGAACATGTATTGATAAGACACAAATCGGCTTTCTCGCCTTCTTTAGCAGCAACCACCCCCAATTCTTGCAACATCTGACCAAATGTTGACGTCTCGGAGAAGTTGAGTTTGCAGCCCAACGTATAGTAAGCCGCCTTCTTATTCTGAAAAACTGAAGTATTTATCATTTCACATTATATATAATATACAAAAGCCAACTGTGGCTTAACAGGTGCAAAGATAGTAAAAAGATTTTATGAATGATGTTTTGTACGCACACAAAACAACAAAAATGACGTCAAAATGGTATCAGAGAGACCTGTCAAAAAGATTAACATTCGTTTACAGTCTGTATCTTATTGATTTTCAACACTTTCCAAATGGGTTACAAAATTATCAAAAAAAAAACCTAAAAAGTTGAACGTTGTATCAAAAAAATATATACCTTTGCAATGTTTTAATAAACAAATGATTGTTTTACAGATTTAAAAAAGCAAAGAAAATGAAGAAATTGGTTTTAATGTTCGTAGCTATCGCAGCTATCTCTTTCGCATCATGTGGTAACAAGACTGCAGCTCCTGCTGCTAACGCTGACACCGACACCGTTCAGGTAGCTGACACAACTGTTGACACAACTGCTGTTGCTGCTGATACAACTGTAGCTGAGTAATAGTTAGCTCGAACAGAAAAAATGAGAAATTAACCGCTGACCCTCAGGGTCGGCGGTTTTTTTATGCCCTTACAGCTCCTACTACAGAATCAATATGAATACAAAGACACTTCTGACAACAGTTGCCCTGACATTCGCCTCTTTATCCAGAGCCGAAACATTCACATGTATTCCAAATAATGCAAATACCAACGCTGCAATTACAGCCTCAACAGAACATTGGCAAGCAGGAAAGACCATAAATATAGCAGAAATCAAGAAAAATGGACTCGACCATTATTTCTGCAAGAAGACCATAGACAGCCAACTCTTTGCACGCATATACGGAAAGTCGTACAAAACCAACTGCACACTGCCTCGTACCGAGCTGCGCTATCTGCAGCTGTTGCACTACACAGTTGACGGACGGATAATGACTGGCGAGATGATTTGCCATAAGGACATAGCCAACGATCTGATTGAGATATTCCGCAAATTGTATGATGCACACTACCCCATTGAGCGCATGCAACTGATTGACGACTACGATGCCGACGACGTGACATCGATGAATCATAACAACACGTCATGCTTCAACTACCGAGCTGTAGCAGGTTCTAAAAAACTGTCAAAGCATAGTATGGGCAAAGCCGTTGACATCAACCCGCTTTACAACCCCTACGTAAAACATCGCCCCAACAGAAAGACAATTGTCAACCCCGAGAAAGGCCGCCAATATGCCAACCGAAGCAAACAATTCAAATACAAGATTGACCACAACGACCTTGCATACCGCCTGTTTACGCAGCACGGATTTACATGGGGAGGTAGCTGGCGTTCGCTGAAAGACTACCAGCACTTTGAAAAATGACAGATGTTAACATTTTGTCATCTTAAACGTCTTTGCTCCACTCTTCAGTATGTACACACCTACAAACTTACTATTGTTCACAAACGAAGCATACGACATACGTCCAATCAAAACTCCGCTAAGCGAATATACAGACACAATGGTAGATGGTGTTATGACATTTTGTTCATCATAAACCGATTCTACCCCAACGTTGCTACTTGGCAATTTCACGTTACGCCAACCGCTCCACTTTTGTGCAACTCCTCTCTTGACAGCTTGCACACGCCATTGGTACGAAACATCAGCCTGCAACGATGTGAACTCATATACGGTATCTTTCACACCATTCACCGACACGACATCACCTGTGGCACGAGTGGCAGCAAAGTCACTCTCAGAGAAGGCACCATCGTATATACTGATAGAGTATATATAACATCTCTTTTCTGGTTGCACCCTCACACTAAAGGACTCACATTTAGGATTATCAAGAACGACCAACTGTCGTGTACCATTAGGAACAATATGTTTCCTATCAAAAACATCTCCCTCAATATCAGCAAGCGACAAATTAATCTTTGGTGTGTCTGTTTTATATGTTTTAGAAACAATACTTACTGTTACATTTAACGAATTGTTTTTACTTATCAGTGGTGATTGAATATAACCATTACCACCAGTTGACGTACCAAGCTTCATTCTGCCAGCACCCTTATAAACTTTAAATCCTTTCCATCCCTTATTAGTCATTAATTCATCAAGCCTTTCACCCCAATCCTTGGTACCATCAGCACCATTACCATTACCTTTACCCCATCCCGTAAAGTCTTCAGCCAACAGCAGATTTTCCTCAGGCGACACACGTCCAAGTTCCTCAAGCTGAAGATTATAGCAGTCTGCCGACTCCACCTCATTCCATGAAGCACGAAACGAAGTGGCACTTGTCTGCACTGAATTCAATTCAGTAGGCACTGAAGGTGCACCGCCCATAAACAAGAACGAAATCAACCCGTCCGAACTCTCAGAGATATTAGTTACTGGCTTGCCAAGCGATGTGGTTTCAACACTACTATTGCCATTGAATAATATTGTAGCTGGCTGAGAACTATCAGTTAGCGATGTATTGCCCGATGTACCGGGGTAAGTATCGCCCTCAAGCGTATTCTTACTACGGTCGTTGTCAGCAGCCACAACACTAAAACGCGGATGCGACGAATCAGTATTCACGGCATTGTCTTCCCATATCAGGCTGTAATAGTCAACATGAATGACAAGCAATCCATGAGATGGCAATTCAGTGTCAAATCCTGTCTTTTGACGATTTTCTAATATAAAATACTCTCTTGGTTTATAATCATTATATATCACATACGACTTTGGCGAATCGCTCAATGCCGGCAAGTCATACACATCAGTAGGCTTGCTCAACACATCTGGCTGCATCCAGCCGCTCACCCAACGTTGGTATGTGTTATAACCCACCGGACGATAGCCATTGCCAGCATACGAGCCATAATCCATCACATCCCAAGTTTCCATGCCAAAACAGTCGCCACCCGACGTATCATAAATGTCAGGCAGACCCAAGCAATGGCTGAACTCATGACAAGCCGTACCAATACCAGCCATGTCTGTTCTGCCATAGTCGTTAAGCTCGGCTGTACATCCATAAGTATTTATCCTGACCCCATTGAGAGTAAGCGAATAACCAGCAGCATGCAAGTTCCACTCATGTGGCCAAATGGTATTAGGTATCAATTCGGGCTTTGTTGCCTCACTATGACCTGCATATATCACAAAAACCTGATCCACCTCGCCGTCGCCGTCCCAATCATAGTCGGCAAAGTTCACCTTATCGGCAGCAAGTTTACAAGCCTCATAAATCATTCCACCAGGATCCTTATCATTACCCTTTTCGTCATTGGCACCATAGTCAGCCATATTCTTCGATACGGTCACCGGTCCGACAACGTCAAACGACAAGTCGAACTGTCCATAGCTCTGACTATAAAAATAGTCATGCACCGAACCTGAGTTGCCAAGCCTGTTATAGCCAACCTTATTGAAAAAGTCATTCCATTCGGCATTGTCGTGAGCCGACTGCATCTTCACATCTTGAAAATCAACAAGAATGACAAGACCCTTTCGCTTACCCGTAACGCCAATTCCTTCACCACCAGTAGCTCCAGCCATACGGGTAAGCGGATTGCCCGAAGCTACCTTTGCAGCCTTACGTCCTGCAAGTCGCTGAAAACGAGCCTCATTACGCATTGCCGCACGCTTGGAAACGAAGCTGGCAATGTGCTCCACCTCCTTCTTATGTCCTATGATAAAAGTATTTTCAGCCTGCGTACGCTTCTTTGCGTCATGAGCCATCTGTGCCGAAGCACGCAACACTCCGCCGTCAGCCATATACGCATAGCAATAAGCCTTGTCAGCATTCATGACTATCGGCAAACCGTCTTCGGTAGACATATAATGGAAGTTCTCGTCACCACGCGTCATAACAGCAATCATACTGCCATCGGGTTGGCGTACCATTGTTTTCGAGCGCTTTGCCGGGATTGCAGAGATTGTCAACGCACAAAACAAGGAAACTAAAAGAGTGATGTATCTATGATGATTCATGGCACTATAAGTTTTAAGATATATATCCACAAAAGTATAAAAAAATTAATAAACCAACAAATTTATAACTTTTTCAAACACCGATAAATATATTTTGATTTTAAATACGTAATTTTGCGCCATTGAAATGACTGATTAAACAAAACGGAAATGAATATACTTGAATTATCACAGACACGCTTCTCGGTTCGCAAATATACTGATGAGCCCATAAGCGACGACAACCTCAACTACATATTGGAGTGCGTACGAATGGCACCATCGGCAGTAAACAGACAGCCTTGGAAGTTTGTCGTTGTGCGCAGCAAGGAGGCAAGAGAGAAACTTTGGCGCGCATACGACCGCGACTGGTTCCGCACCGCTCCACTCTACATCGTATGCATGAAGAACAATGACGAGTGCTGGACACGACGCTATGACGACAAGAAACATGGCGACGTTGATGTAGCTATAGCTACTGAGCACCTGTGTCTCGCTGCTGCTGAACGCGGACTGGGCACTTGCTGGGTGTGCAACTACGACACCAACGTTATGAGCGAGCTGTTCCCATCGGACGATTTCGAGACAGTTGCCATCATACCAATCGGACATATAGCTGAGGATTGTCCACGTGCAGAGAAGAAGCGCAAGGCAATGGATGAGATAGTAGAAGAAATATAAACAAAAAAGAAAGACTGATGAAAAGAATATTAACAGCAGCACTCATGCTAATGGCGGTGCTTACTATCAATGCCCAAACAGCATTGAAGAAGGTGTACGACGAAAACATCGACCCGATGGAACAGATTGACAAGGCTCTTGTCAAGGCTAAGGCCGAAGGCAAATATGTAGTTTGTCAAGTAGGTGGCAACTGGTGTCCGTGGTGTCTGCGATTTGCCGACTTTGCCGAGAAAGACCAGGCTGTCAACAAGGTAATTAACGACAACTTCGTCTACTTGCACGTCAACTACAATCCACGCAAGGCTGCTGGCGAAGAAGCGGCAAAGAGAGATGCCAAGCTGATGCAGCGTCTTGACTATCCGGCACGTTTCGGTTTCCCCGTATTCGTTGTGCTTGATGCCAATGGCAAGGTGCTGCACACACAAGACTCAAGTTTTCTGGAAGAAGAAAAGAGCTACAGCGAAAAGAAGGTGCTGCGGTTCTTCAACAACTGGACTCCTGCTGCTGTAGAAAACAAGAAATAAACTGTAGAGAACAACTAATAAAAGGATAATAACAACAAAAACACCAAAGAGTATGAAAAGAAGACTTATGTACGTTGCAGTAATGGCTGCAGCTATCATGGTTTCTTGCAATGGCAAGAAGACCGCACAGAACGAAACAAACAACGATTCAACAAGCGTAGCTGACACAACCGTAGCCAGCGAGAATGTTGACCTGACTACTGTTGCCGGCACTTACGAAGGCACACTGCCCGCTGCCGACTGTCCGGGAATAAAGACCACGCTCACTATCAATGCCGACAGCACATACGAGCTGAAGCAGGACTACATCGACCGTAAGGACGGACACGACGAAGCAAGCGGCGTGCTGCAGATTCTCGACGGCAATGTCCTAATGCTTGTACGTCCGTCGAGCGGCGAACACACATTCTATAAGGTTAAGGACAGCAAGAGCGTCGTTATGACCGACTCGCTCGGCAATGAAGCCGAAGGCGAAATGGCAAAGCTGTACGTGCTGACCAAAAAGTAAGACAAACCTTTCTGAACTCTAAAAAACAACGGGAACAACAGACAATCAAATGTCTGCTGTTCCCGTTTTTCGTATACAGTCATTTTTTTAAGTTTCGCAAGCGAAAGTAGTTATAGGAAGTTATAGGAAGATAACTCGCTTCGCTCGTGAAGTTAATGGACAAATGTCCTATTATTTAATATTGCTGTCCGGTAAAACACAAAAGAGCATAAAAATCCTCCCCGAAGCCCCG
>ERZ1034691.1288-NODE-1288-length-16520-cov-14.076923_pt1 | contig 16520 bp, 23 predicted proteins | sample MGYA00520638_ERZ1034691 | MGnify/ENA primary metagenome ERZ1034691 (study PRJEB33766, sample SAMN09781763) | gut metagenome | biome: gut microbiome | host: Homo sapiens | place: Madagascar | study: EMG produced TPA metagenomics assembly of the PRJNA485056 data...
GGAGGGAACAAAGTACAACATTATCTCTGTCTACGGCACCCATTGAACAACGGTTTTACGGGCAGGGACAACTTTGAAGATTGTGTGTAAGGATGTTGGTGCCTGTTTGCACTGTTTCTTGTAGTGATTTATAGCCTTGTCCTTATCTGTGAACGAAACGATAAGTTCACCGTCGCACCAGTATTCGTACTTAACATCCTCATGTGCAGATAGCATAGACGCACCTTTCGTGTTCGAATCAGTACATTCTACAAAATCATAGAAGCCACGTTTGCACATAGGCTCAACACCCCAAACATAATACTAACAACAGCAAGTTTCATGGCTAGTTTCGCTTCTGCTGCTATATCGTCATCACCAGCCGTAATTCGTTCATTCAAGTTATCACAAGTCTTCGAAATGGAATCGAACTGTTCTTGACGTGTACCAATTTCATCCTGCAAATCATCGTTCAGGTCAACTATCATGCTGTTGTACTTGTCCTGAACGGCGTTAGCTGAACCCATTTGCGGTTCGCTTGGAGTTTCAAACTCCATGAACTCTGCGACCATCTTTACCCCCAATACGCGAACTGATAGCATACCAACAGGCACCCAACTATGACGATTGCAACACCAGCGCGTGCCGCTCTTATCTTCTCCCAGTCACGGTGCCAACATGTACTGCAATCGTTACTTGCCAGTGATAAGTAAATGATTGCCGTACCGAACAGAATAATAACTATGCAAATTAGCATTTTTCCTCCGCAATTATGGCGATGTAATCAAAGAACTCGTTTATGCGCTTGTCCATATCACGCATAAGCCCGTTCACTGGCTCTTTTACTTTAGGCATAACTCTAGTTGTGAACCCGCTTTCAACGCAGTTAATGTATTCGACAATTTCAAGCGCCTTCTTGCTTGCGAGTATCAAAAGCCCATCGCCACCAGTGTGTTCCTCCATAAGAAGTTCTAACGGGCAATGCTCGTGAAGCATATACACGTTTCCGTCGTTGTAGGAGTAAAACATCTTAACCATAGCACAGTCCTTTCAATCGGTTTGCCTGCAATAGAATAGTATCAAAAACCACTTGCCATGTCAACAAGAAAAGCAGCCCTCTTTCGAGGGCTGCAAGCTATCTGTCTCTAGCACTAACCCAGCTTCTCGGCGATGGCGGCTAGCTGTCCTTTAATTGCCTTGACATCGTCGGCGAGGTCGTCCACAGCCTTGCCAATCCACTTGATATGGTCATGGTCGTTCAACGCCACTCCACGGCCAGTGGGGTCGTATGTCCCCACCTGTTGCTCATAAATTGTCGCTAAAAGCATGTCCTGATGCTCTGTCAGCATGTCTTCCTCCTTCTTCTCGTAATCTCCACCTAGCCCGCGCACGACAGCGCCGACTAGGTCATCCCATGGCGTCGCGTGCCAAGCAGCCGCGTCCGCTTCGGTATCCACGAAACACACCTCGATGAGGATGGCGGGCATGTCCGTATGATTTATGACGTAAAGACCCGTGGTGCTCTTCGCTCCCCTGTTCGGCAAGCCCAGAGCCGATGCAAGCTCTCGGCTCACGTCCTGCGCGTACGTCTCTGCGCTCGAATAGGGATAGTGCCAGACCTCGGTTCCCGTTCCGCCGCCCGAATTGAAGTGGACGGCGATGAAGAGGTCGGCTCCCGACGCGTTGGCGATTCGACACTCCTCGCGAAGCTCGGCTCTCTCGTCGCCCCCATCGTTCGTGCAATCAGTCACGCACCAGCCTTGAGCGTCGAACGCGTCTATCAGTTGCGAAACGAAAGCGCGGTCGCAGTCGTACTCGTCGAGGTAGCCCGATGCTCCCCTCGCGTAGGCGGAATGACCGCCCGCAATCGCAATGTGCATGTTATCCCTCCATCTTGTCTACATGGTCGTCGAACTTCGTGGCTAGCGTGGTGATTGCAAGCGTCAGGTCTTTGAGCGTGTCGTTCATCTTCACGTAAAGCCATCCCATGAAGCAGCATGCCACGATTGGGAAGCCCACGCTGCCGATGGCCGTAATCACCATATCGAATGCAGCAGTGTCCATTGTCAACCTCCTTTCTAAAAACCAAGGTAGTCGAACACGTTGTTGAAGAACTCTCGAGTCTCTATGGTGTCGAAGAACACACTCCCCTGCATGTACAGCTTTCGCACGCTCCGCAGCACCACGCTCGATTTCTCTATCATAAGCAGGTTAGGCTGCATATCCGATTTTGTCAAGACGTAAACAAGCGCATCCTTCGGATACCTGCGTGAAACGTAGTACACACCTTCTGCGTAATCCACCCACACGCCAACCGTCCTGTTGTCGAATCGGAGTGCGAAATAGAATCTCGCTTCCTCCGACTTCTTGGCTATGAACTTGTCATTGTCATCATAGAACATGTTGCCAACTGCGTAATCGTAGTATGACGTTCCACGTATCATCTGGCCAAACCTAGTTTTGTCAACGTGCGCCCTAAATTTTTCGCTCTGCACAATCTCAACACACATGTACCCCTTGTGCGCCATGAGAAAGCGCTTACCCTTTCTCGGCTTCAATCTCCATCCGATGAAGTATGGGTTAGTCAGTGCGACGGCGTTAGCCATGAACATTACCTTAACCCTGTCCTGAAATCGGTCAACCGTGTTGTAGAAGTCTTGAAACTGCTTCAACTCGTTTTGCAAGTAGTGTAGCGAACCCTTGTCGATTATGAACTCGTCAAATCCTATCATATCAACGTCGGGATAGGGTACAGACTTTTTGGTCAACGCGTTTGCCAACGTGATGAAGAAACATAGCACACGCCATTTCCCTGGCTTTTCATCACCTATTGCAACCTTTCTGATGTACCCCTTCATTCCCTCTACTTTGAACTCCCACGATGTAAAGCGGTCAACAATATCCTGAAAGAACTCCTGCTTGTCGTCGAACTCCGACTTGTACCTGCGCAGGTAGATGAACTGTTTGCCCGTCTTGATGAAATGCCTTATCCGCTTGTACTTGAAGTCATACGTCTTGCCCGTTCCACGTCCGCCAATAACGAAGTTGAACATGGCATTGCGCGTCATAATGCCGTGAGAATCATAATACATGCTCTCGCTCATAGATAGCGTCTCACCTCCCAATAATACATGTAGCGTGGATAGTTCCTAGCATCTGTAGTGGTTTGGTCGGGGCCATAATCGGGTCCGCCGTGCCCCCAAAGTTCATTGTTGCCCATGTACAGCTCCACGTGGTCGAACGACGGGTTCCATCCGCGCCACATGATAAGAACCAGGTCGGCTGGCTCCATGTCCTCGATGGGAAGGTCGTCAGAAGAGTACCCGCTGGCTATCCTCTCCCCCTTGTCGGCCATGTCTCCCGTCCACGTCCCCACGTCTATTCCCGCAACCTGCTGGTATGCGAACCAAATCGTCGATGAACAGTCGCCGTAACCGCTGCTAACGGGGTCAAGCCGTCCAGCGCCCTGCGAGTACGCGAACTTGTCAAGCCATGAACGGTACAAATTGCATATCGCGTTCTGTGCTTCACTTCCTGTTTCAGAACCGCCACCTTCGTTGCCGCCGCCAATATCAGTTCCGTCAGCGTTGTATCCGTTAATCCACCTTTGACCCGATGCAGGATAAAATATCACCCCTTTTGCGTACTCGTCTCTGCCATATAATATGAGTATATCGCCATTTTGAATTATGTACCCTAGCTTGCTTTTATCTGCGCCAATCCCAGGGTTGTTGCCCCCAGGCGTTGTGTCAACGTCCCCACTCTGCCCAAAATCAGGCGGGGCACTCTCGCCATCCCAATCCTTCAATCTCTGGTACACGGTATTGTAACGGTTTCTGTACTGCCCAAGAACGCCATGGTTCATGCAAACGGTGTAAATCCTATCGAGGTCTGCACTACCACCTGCCGTTGCAATGACCTGTCCTGCGCTTGCTGGTGATTGATGGTACATGCTCATTGCGAATATCAAAGGTTTCGGATACGACTGGCTCATTCCCCAACTTTCAAGCGTCGCAATATACCCCTCGAAGTCCGCAATTGCCTGATTCTCTTGAATGACGTGGTTTTCTTCCTCTTGGAAAACAGATATGATGCTGTTTCCCTCTTCCCTGTTGAGGTACCTGCTGTTCCACCACGTGCTGCCCGCATCGTGCGATTCGAGGTCGGAGCGCAGCGAGGACGCCAACCGCTCGTAGGCAGTCGGCGTCTCGTCCTTGACTCGGTTGAGGAGGGCTGCCGCCCGTGTACCGTACCATTGCATCATGCCTATCGTGATGGGGTCGCTGTAATACACGGCTGTCCAGTCCCACTCGGACTCCACCTCGCCGATGACGTACATCGCATAATAGCATATGGTTCTCGTTGACGGCATTTCGCTCCCTCCTTATCTTTAGGCTGGTGCCACGGTCGAGGGAACCTCGCCGTAGAAGAACGTCATGTTACCGCTCGTGTCGTATTCCTGCTCGATGTACGAGTAAAGCTCAACGTTGCCCGTGGAGCCGTTGTAGTGGAGACGCCCGTACGGGTTGGCGGTCTTCGAGAAGAACACGTCGCCGTCGTAGTCCGTTGTCGGACGCAGGGACTCGGGCAGCGTGAAGAGCGGCGTTGCCCCTCCCTTCAAGGTTGCGTTCGATAAGAAGACCTTCACCAAGCAGATGCTCGCAAGAGGGTTGTAGATGTAACGTGCGCTGACGTTGGCGATGGAGCTGGCAACGCTGACTGATTTCGGCTTCGCAGTAATATCCGCCCGCAGCTTGTTCACCTGCTCGCCGACTTGGCTAACCATGTACGGTGAAGCTGCGGTTCCCGTGGACGCCGCCGCAGTGCCGGCGTCCGTCACCTTCAGATGACCGAACATCGTAGGCGTGCCCTGACCGTAGGTGCTGGCAGCGCTCGCGTGGTCGGTGGGCGCTTTCTGGCTCACATCCGTCTGCAAGCCATCGACGCGGGTGCCCAGCGCGGCGATGTCCCCCTTGTTCTTGGTCGCCGTGCCCTCTACCGTGGTCACGCGCCCAGTTAGCGCGGTCACGTCCGCCTGCGTTCCCGCTAGGTCGGTCTCATTTGTCTGCGCGAGGGACAGCGCGTCGTCGGCGGTCTTCTGCGCGCCCGTAATCTGCGTCCCGTGCGTCTCCACTGTGGCAGTCAACGCAGAGACGTCCTTTTGCGTCTCCGTCATCTGCGTTTGCAGGGTGATGGCGTTGGCGTTCGCGTTCACGATGTCGTCCGCGCTCTTCTTCATCTGCGCATCAACCTTGCCCATCGCGGCGTTGTATTGGTCGCGCAGGTTCGGCTTGTCCGCCGATGCGTACAAATCCAAATTATAGTTCGGTGTGTACTCTGTAGCCATTATACACTCTCCTCATCATACATGATTCCTTCTGGTACAAAACCGTCCCCTATAAGCTGACCGCTGTAAACTGCCAACCCTCGGACGTTCAGCCCGCAGTCAGCAAGCTGGTCAACGGTCAGGTCGAGCTGTGCAAGCTGGTCTACGGTGATTGCGTGCACCGTGACGTCGTTGAAGAAGTCCCGCATCGCGCGTACGTTGTCAGTGTACGCGCCTACCGTGACGTTCCATACGAACAGGCCAACCTGCAACCCTGCAATCAGGTCTCGCAAGCTCTTGTCAAGCTTAGCGACCTCTGTATCCGTGTACCCTTCGAGCTGCTTCGTCTGCGCCTTCTGCTCCGCATGAAGCTGGCTCTTGAAATCGTCGAACACTACCGTGGACACGAAATCGCCGTCGATGGTGGCAAGCTTGCCGAACAGGCAAGCAATCTGCTGCTCTACGGAAAGCGATTCATCATACACAAGCGGCGTTGTAATCTGATTACACGTTCGACCGCCACCAAGAAACGGATAATAGATTCCCATAATCTCACCTCCCTAAAGAGCGTTCCAATAATCAGTGTATATACCCATGAAAAGTTCGTTCAAATCGCCAATCACCATCATGTCGATATTGAGGAACGTATCACGGAACTGCATGAGGGCTTGTGCTTTGGTGATACCCGATATGCCGCTCACGTGCGTTACGTAATCCTCTAGCGTCTTTGAACTCGCTTTCGTGGTATCGCTTGCTGCGCTGTCTGCGCTGCTGTCTTGTGTACTTGTGCCTTTAGCAGTGGTGCTGCTGTTGCTGTCGGTTAGGTTGGTAGCGTAATCCTCGTTTCCAGAAAGCTGCATCTGCGGCGTGGCGCTCACGACCGTCCGCGCCTTGGAGTCGGTGTCGTTCACCGTATCGCTCGTGGCTTTCGTGTTCGTATTCTCCGTGCGCGAATAATCCCTAGATTGGTCGGATGTTCCTGTGGTGCTTCCTTCGGTACGCATATCATAGTTGCTGAAAGGGTCGAAGTCATGCAGGGCGCTCTTGTACAGCTGGTTGTAGAACGGCATAATCTCGTTCATCTTGCGGTTCAGGAATCGCTTGAAGAGCGCGGGCGTTTCCATCCCTATCTCCCGAAAGAAGAAATGCTCCACAATCTTAGCGTTCAGCGGTGTGCGGTAATTTTCGTCAAAAATAGGGTAGGTGTCAAGTCCCAAATCAAAACCGTTTTCAACAAGCGAACCAAGTTCAACCGTGAATATAGCCCCCCGATGGTACGGGGCACCGCACTCTCCATCTTCATACAAACTCATAGCCCCACGCCCCCTTCCGATTGAATCTCGGGGTCAACCATAAGAAGCGTGTTCATATTGTTGGTAGAAATATCCTTGTTCATGTCACACCAAACTTCAAGCCCGTATTTACGGTTGATTTGCCTGCATGCTTCACGTCTGCAATTCAACCTGATAAGCCTGTTCGCTTCAATCTGCCCATTGTTGGCTTCAACTTCTGCGCTCTGCACTCGCTCTGCCTTGCTTATGTTAGTGTTCTCGATTCCAAAGTACGTCATTATCTCTGCCCAAACGGTCTGCTTTGCCTTTAGCAGTTCTGGCGTGATAAACGGCGCACCAGAATTGAGATACGTTATCTGCGATGGGTCAAACATCCCGTCTGCACCAACAATAATAGGCTCATTGCCCACGTACTGTTTCATAAGGTTCTGAATGGTCAATCTCTGTGATTCAGGAACAATCGCAAAGATTGGCATTTTCTGACTCATAAGGTTCACGTCCACGGTTCTGTCAATGTCTGCAAGGCGACGCGCGTATATGCGCATGGCGTTAATGTCAGGGCGGCGCAAGTAGTTGTTCCATATCGGTACGCACTCCGTTGACTTCAAACGACGATGAAATCCGTTTGTACCATATGCGATATATGCTAACGGATTCTGGTACATGTTGATTTGCCCAGACGGCGCACCCATAGTGGAGAAGTAAGCGTCGTACTCGTCGTCCCAGAAAAACACGCTCATACCGCGATTGAAAAGCGTTAGTTCTAAAAATCTCTGGTCAATCTCTGTGGGCAACCCCTCCCACCGATATATCGCGCACGCCATCTGCTCAAGCATTTCATAATACATACGGTATTGAAGATTGTTCATTTCGGCAGATTGCCAAACGTTTTTACGCTTCTTTTTAGCCATCAGTACCGCACCCCCTCAACAGGCTCGTTATCTGCAAGGTCAATCTTGTACATCAAATCGGGGTCATTCCAAACGGTAACGCCCTTCTCAAAGATACCCCTGATAGTCTCTTTGAAAAGTTCAGGAACCTCGGTTGTGGACAATGCAACGCTCTGCATCTTCCAATATGTGAAATGCTCCATGCACTTCAAATCGGCGGGCGGCGTAATCCAACGATTCACATAGTAACCGTAACGCAACCAGAAATCCCCGATTTGACGCACGAAATTCATCTTCAACCGCTTGAATTTCAATCGGATGCCCATATATCCTTTGCAGAAATTGAACGTATCGCCGCCATTCTGACCAGAAGTAGATGGTTGTTTCAAACGTGCATCCTGAACTTTCGCTTGGATGCCCTGAATAGCCGTCTCATAATCCCCATTCGCCGCATATACCGCATAGTCATAGTTCGTGTCCCTCATATAACCCTGCAAACCGATGTTGTTCTGCGTCGTTGCCGTCGCAGCACCGACCTGCGTTGCCGTCGTTCTGTTAATCCAATCTGCGTTGAGCGCGGTATTCGCTGCGGCAAGCCCGATGTTCGCAACACCAGCCGCCGCACCGCCCGCATTGCCAGAAGCGAGGTTGCCCACCACTCCCACTCCCGAAGATAGCCCAGACGACACCCCGCCCCATAAGTTCTTCTCCTGTGAAATGTTGCTCAAAGCCCAGTTCGCTTGGTTCGCAACTTGCTGGTTAGCCCATGCGTTCTGCATGTTCGCGCCGCTTTGATTGAACGAAAGCTGCGCAGCCGTAAGGGCTTTCTGTTGCGTCCATTCAGCAGCGGCAAACTGATATGCCAACGTGTTACGATTGGACGCAAGGTAATATATGTACTGATTATTCACCAATGAAAATTGCGGAAAATTGCTAAACTGAATGGCAATATCCAAATCCTCTTGCGTGTACTCGTAATGCGGGAAACTATCGCCACTCGGCAAATAATATGGCGCTTCAACTCCAACTGTGTTCTTCGCGCTGTTATACTCTGAAACAAAACTGTACCCGCGTATATCAGGCGGTGCAAGCACGGTGCCTGTTGTTACCTCAATACTATCCCACGTTTGGTTGATGCTAAAGCATTCTGGCTTCAATATAACCTCTCCACCATTGTAGGCGGTCATTTCGACAACGCAATACGGTGAAGTATAGAATTTCAAAAGATTCTTGTACCTATCAGGAATGTGGAATTTGGAAAGAACGTTGTCCACGCGAACACCTGTAACATCTTCGGCAGGGTCTGTGCTCAATTTGTACATTTCGGTACCTTCAACGGTTATCTTATCTCCAAGCTGTACGAATCTATCAGGCACAACAGTAACCATGCTGATACATTGCGATACCCACGGCGCGTTCTGCAACGCCCCCATAAGCTTCAAAAAGTTCGTGCTATCGCACGCATAAGCAGAAGCTCCAGACGGCATACCGTCGTTTATAGAACCAGCCGCGGTTTTCAGATTAGGATTGGAAACGTCCCCAAAATCACTCGTCAAATCCGCATTGCTCATAATGACGATGTACGGTGGTTTATCAAGAAAATTGTCAATCACCAAATCAACAATATCATATTCATCACCGATGTTCAGACCTTCTGGGTCTGTCATATACTCCGATAAGTTATAGATAGTGCTGTTCTCGTTAGCGATACCAATATGCCCCTTGTTGACGTAGCACATATTGAACTCAATGCGATTGTAATAAGTCATCCACACGTCAAGCTGTACATTCACCTGCGTTGTGTTTGGAGCAAGGTATTTTGCATCTGTAATGAAGTAATAGAAAACATCGGGCTGTCTGCCCTCTGTTGGAAGTACAGGCTGCAAAGGATTCTTAACAACCATGTAATTGCAACGCGTAACCATATCGAATGGTGCGTTCACGCGAACAGGCTCACCATATCGTAGATACACAAGCCCATTAATCGTGAACGCATAACCATCGGAAGAGCGGGACGCAAAATAAGCATCCCGCTCTTTGTCGGAATCAAAGCGCACCACATCGCGGTACGAAGAATCCCACGGCACGTTGCACATGAGAATAGTAGTGTTCGGTGTCCATACCGAATAATTAAACCTATTCTCATATTCATAGATGTTCTCTGGCAGCCCAGGGAAATCTTGTGCCATGTCCTACTCCTTAACCCGTGTACGCCTTACCAATACCAACAATCAAATCCTTGTGCTGGTACACCTGCTCGCCCATCGCAACCGCAGGGTCGATGTAGGTGCTGGTCGCAGTGACGGTGACGTTCTCCGCAACCTCGTCCTGGTCAACGTGCAGCACTCCCTCTGCATCAACGAAAGTCCCCATTTTCAGGCGAACCCCGCCGCTCGCAACACCAGTGTTGTTCGCGGTGATTGCAAACGTGCATCCCTGCGGAACCTCATACCCTTCGGTTTCAGGAGTTACAGTACCCTGAACCGCAGCGATAAGACGCGTCTTTGCACCGCGCTCTGCAAATGTAGGCTTCACCCCATCAACCTCCGCATAATCGAGCGTAACACCAGTCGCTTTAATGGCAGGAACAGTTACACTAGTACCCGCTTCCGTAGTGAACATAACGGCATTAACGAATCGGGACACAGAGTAAATCCCGTGGTGATGCAGCCAATAGTTCCACGAAATCGCCTTCGGGTTGCGGATGCTCTCAAAGTCAATCAGCGTGTCCGCGCACATGAAGAAATCACGGTCGCACAGAATGGCTTGGCACCCGTCAATTCCGAAATCATCAATTTCAACAACTCGCATCTTAAAATCTGCTGCGGATGCGTTGAACGCGAACGCGATAACGTTCACGTCAAGCATCGCCACAAATTCGGGCGTGGCAAACAGAACAAGGTCATCATTGTTCGTGAACGTGGGAGCGCCAGCGGCGTTGTACTGACCAGAAAGGAAACGCATCTTTCCAGCCATCGAACGCACGGCTTCCGTGATTGCCATGGCGTTGTCCTGCTTCTCCGCACGAGTGGACGCTGCCGAAGCGTCGGGCACCTGCACCTTGTAGAATCCATCGATACGCGCGTACTCGGCAAACAGGTTGCGCATGATAAGGTACTCGTCCCAATAATCAGAGGTGTACGGAGTTTCCATGATGCGCCCAACAAGGTCTTGAAGACCATAATCGGTAAGGAAAGCACGGCGCAAAAGCATGTCATTAATAGTCAACGAATAATAGTCCTGACGGGTGATGCTGTGAAAGTTGCTCATAACATCAGGGGGGCTGCACTTAAAAACATCCTCATGGCAAGAATTAGGGTCATATCGTTTAGCCTGAATCAGCGTTGTCGCGAGTTCCTCGATAGTCTCGCCGTACTGCATCATGCCGCGCTTAAACTGCGCAAGCGGATTAGTCCACACCTTGCTTTTGATAACAACATCGCCAATGCGGTTCACAAGCGCATCGATAAACTCGTTCATCATCGGTCGATATTCAAGCAGGTTGTTCACCGTGTTGGTAATGTCGCCCTGCGTCGCGGCAGGGATTCGCTGCTGATACGCGAACGAAGCATCAGTGCGAATCGCGTTCAAAATCTGTGCGTTCGTCGCGTTCAGGGTTTTAACCGTCTTAGTTGCCATTGTTTCCATCCTCCTTATCATCGGTGAAAAGATTGTCGATGTGGTACACGGTTCCATCATCATCAACGTCCTCAACAACCACACCGTCACCATCATTGTCCCCGCTGCCGTCGGCAGGTACCTGCATCAACAGGTCATAATTGCGGGCTTTAAGGGACTGAATCTCTGACTTCATAGTTTCCTCGTTGGCTGCGTACTCGCTCATTCGCGCTTCCGAAGAACTGCGGTACTCGTCAAAGTCGGCACCCCGCTTCTGCATATCCTTCAAGAACGTCTCTGCGGTGGCGTACTCGCCATCCTCCATGCGCTCACGAAGCCATGCGAGCAAATCCTCCAGGTTCATTCCTTCTCCTTTCAACAAAATAGCCCCCGCCATCTGGTTGTGACCGTGGCAAGGGCTGACTGTGCTGGTGATATTGCCATTCCCGAAACGCCGCCGCTGCTAATGCGGCTCGCACTCGTGCGGGCGGTATCACCCGTAGCAACCCCGCATCGGTCATCGTCCAGACGGATTGGGTATCACCATAGCCAATATATGCCACTTCACAAGCACTGTCAAGCACTCGCGTTCATTTTCATCAAATCAATCGAATCGGAATAGGCGTTCAAAAACTGCGAAATCGCAACGCGAACAAGATAGGAAACGGGTAGATTCTCTCGCTCGCTTATCTCTTTAAGCTGCTCGTACATCACTTCATCAATCCTAAAGCTACGCTCAATCATATGTTCCTCCTATCAGGTGAGCGTGAACGTTATAGGCTCAAGCACTATGCCGCCCCTAACGTGCCTTGGCTTCAACTTCCCATGAAGTTGCAAGCCCCTTTTGAAACTGTCGAACGTAACCATGCGCTTCAATTCCTCTGGCATACCTGCGCACTTAACGTCATCGAACGGCTGAACGTCAACCATTCTGTATTCGCCATCAACCATCTTGCCAACCTGATAGATTCTTTCCATGTACGTTTTAGCCCTGATATATTTAGCCATGCTGAAATTGCTCTCGTGCTTCCAAGCACCAAGGTGCGTAGGATGAACTTCAATTCCCTGTACTGGTTCAGTACCCAAAACATGTATGCTATCAGTGTCCGCATACATGAACCTATCATATACGCTTTGCGCGGCGGTTATGGTCTTATGTCTTGCCCATGCCGTGATGAAACACCCCATAGGGGTGTAAACAGGGTCACGTGTCTCTTTGTCCCCCAATCTGTAACCCACGCTTCCATCATCTTTTAGATATGGAACCTTCGGCGTAACATCGGGGTTGGTTGCGAACTTCCCGTAAAGCGAGTTGAGCATTAGCTTTGCAAGCTGTCTCAAACCGCCTGTGGTTGTTTCCTTTATGTGCATCCAATAATCAATGTACTCTTTGAACAGCCCCGTAGCTTGCTCAAACATGTAACCGCCATTATAAGAGAAAACCGTAACATCATACTGTTGCATGAGTATTTCCAAATCGATGTTGGTCAAAGCCAAGTCAACGGTGCCCTCCGTGTCATGTATATACTCCGTCTCCGAATAAAATGGATTGTTCTTTATCTGCAATGTGGGGAGGTGGTTTGGCTTCAACTTGCAATGGCATGTTAGGAACTGAATGTACAACGGATATTGTGGATTATCCTTGTACCGCCCTTTGAAATAAATTGGATGCCCTATCGGCAGGGGGCGATGGTACATAACATCGGGGTACAGACTGTTCACATCATATACTGAACCACTGCCCTGCAATCTGTCCTCATGGTCTGCATCGGATTGATAGATAGGGTTCGCATAGGTATACCCGCCACGATACGCTTTGCGTATCATCGCATCCATTTCGATATGGATTTTTGGGAACCAATCATCCCATTTGGGGCCGATAGTATCCTTGTACCCGTTGAGCGCGTCGCTCCCTATGGTCAATCTCGTAAGTCCCTTGCCGAACTGTTGGCGCAATGCCTGTGCGACAATCTGAACATCGTTCCTGATATAGTCGCGTTCTTGGGGTGTTAATTCATGACCAATCGGGCGATACTCTGTGTAATCAATCTCAAGTTTTGAAATGGGGAGAGCGAAAGCCTTTGCAATCTGTGAAACTTTCATGGGGAGTTTTTTCAAGCTGTCTTTGAAAATTGCAGTAATAGCCTTCTTCTTACCCTTCTTCTCAAAGCATACTTGCATCTGATAGAACTTGCCCATGCTAGATATAAGCGTTTTGAACGTCTTTGTTTTTGCCTTCTCGCTGTACTCAAATCCGTTAGTAAACAAGTACCACAGAATAAACTCACAGTCAAAAGCAGCGTTATGGAAATAATATGTGCCACCATGCACCTTGCAGAAATCAAGAAATGTTGCAATGTTCGTGCCATAGCTTAGTGCGTCGGGGTTGTCAATCTCACAAACGCACCACGCCCAAACGCGACAATCATTCACATCTGTGGTTGTCTCGAAATCTGCTGCGTACTCCATAGCTACCTACGTTTTTTGTTCTTACGCTTGCGTTTTCGTGCTGGCTTCTTGGGGTATTGATTCTGTACCTGCTGAATAGTGAGAATCATATGCTCTTTCTGCGCTTCATCATCCATAGCGTCAGCCTGTGCGCCCATTACGTTATCCCTGTCCGTATTGATATAGCGGTAATAAAGGGGTACAAAGTTGGTAAAATTCTGCAATGCAAAAAGCTGTTCATTTGACAGCTTCTTAATCATGTTGGAAATTCGAGGGTCATTAAACGTTGCGGCATGTTCCAAAAGGTTCTTGCGTAACTGTGTAATCCGCTTGCGTTGATAAGATGGGGACAGTTCGCGCTTCAAAATCTGCGTTCTCTTGCGCAAATCCTCAACGCTTCTAATCTGTTCGGGCAACAGTTCGCGCGTATAGCCAATGTTTCCAAACGGTAGCCCTTTAACATGCGCCATAGCCGAACGCATGCCCAAAGTTGTATCGCTTTCGCCGTATGCGGTCAAAAAAGGATGTTGAGCAAACTTCCGCCAATATCTATTATGCTCCTTGTTCCATTGCCTTTCAATGCGCTTATAGTCCCTATAAGCGGTGTACGGTATCGGGGTGCCGTCCCGCCCTGCCACAAACCTTGTGGAACGTGAAACGAACTGCTCCAACTCCCGCGCGTAACTGTTCAGTGCCCTTGTGTTCGATGGGTCAACATCGCGAAAGGGACTAATTCCGCCCGTTCTTATTCCCTTGTTCTGCAATCTCTTGATTTTGCGCCGCGCCCTCCGTTCGGCGTCTTTAACGTGGGCGCGGGCGTTCTCGTTAGCCTTTGTCATCGGCTCACCTCCTTAACAGAAAGGGCGGGCATATAGCCCGCCCTCGCTTGCTGCTCTGCTATGGGGTGTTACTTGTGGCGCTGAAGCGTGGTGAACTTGTACCCGTTGCGCCCCTGCTTCTTAACAACATCGAAAGCAATGGCAGGATTCCATGGCGGACAACCGACGATGGCAAAAAGGTTCTTCATCGAGGTTTCAACGCCCGTACTGGTGCAGCCGTAGGCGTCGCCCTTTGGGGTAATAAGTACGATGCGATTGCGCGTAGTCTGCTCGCCTGTCGCGTTGTCCGTCATTTCCACGGGCTGAATAATGACGTTCTCAACCTCAACAACCTTTCCTACCATATCATCAAGCGGCAGGGAATTAGATACTGCTTCGTAAATATCAAGCCTGTCCGCCTGCGTCTCCGCATGGATTGAACAAAACATCCCGCGCGAAAAGTCGGGCGCGTCGTTAGTGATGGTTGCAAGTTCGGTGTTCTCCATTTTCGTTCCTTTCATTCATGGGCGGCGCACCATGCGCCGCCCTTTATGGCGTGTTAGTCCTCGTCAGCTTCCGAAGCATCGCAGGGGATGCCGTACTTCTTGAAATCGTCAAAAGTCATCTTATAAAGCTGCTCATGCTCAACAACTTCAACGGCTGCAAAACTCGGCTCATCCTTTCGAATAAGAGCCTGCGCGGTGTTCAGTCCGCATTTCTTCCCAAGCTGATAGGCAACCTTCATAGGCTGACCATCCTTAATGATGAACCCGTGAACCTCCGTAGTCGTGAACTTCTTTTGAATCGTGTTGCGTGCCATTTTTCTGTCCTTTCTGTCGTGTACCTTGATGGCAACTCTTATATTACGCTCGGTGAGGCGGCTTGTCAAGTATTAAAACCCACTTGCAAGCCGCTTCACAAAATCACCACAACTAATAAATCTTGCGCGTCCCTCCCTCGATAATCCCTGAACTAAATGCGTACTCCTTTTCGTTGTCGTAAATACCCTCTTGAGCAATGACACGCATACGCCTCGCGTCGTAGTCGTTTACAAAACTGCAATAGTCCTGAACAAAAGCATGCACATGCTTCCACGTAGTGACGCTATATGCATATCGCGGGAGCAGATAAACGCGCCTCTTGCAATAAACTGCGACGCGACTATAGTAGCTATACAGAACTAAAGCATCCTCAAGATTCACAACCTCGCCACTTCTAAGCTCAAGAGTAATGTTCGGCACTTCGACGACGTCGGCGCTCATTCTACGGAGTTTCATCATCTTTCCTTTCTCTAACGTGTCCCAAACAGTTGCGGCTATATCACGTTTGAGACTCTGTAACCCGTGGCGTGAGGGTGCCTACCCTCAATATAATTGCAAGCTGCTCTATCTGCCGCCCTTATCAAACCTAGTTCGGTTCTTGCGTTGCTATTGAACGTGATAACTCCGCATTCAATAGGAAAATACTTATGCTCCTTTGTGTAATACGCCAAGTGCGCAGTATGCTTCATTGTCTTTCCTTTCTATCAGCGGGCGACGTTTTTCGCCGCCCGCATAATCATAGACATTAGTACTGCTTGAAATAGCCCACACCGAAAGCGATTTCGAACGATGCAATCATGGTTGACCAACGTGCAATCATTCGATTATAGGTAGCGTCCTCCTTTCCATCGTGATAATCAAGATAAATAGCGACGCCCTTATACTCTGCGCGAATTGCATCCTCAAGTTTCGCCATACAATAGGCCGTTTCCCTGTTTTCAATCATTTTTGCGTTCCTTTCTGCTATGTTTTAACGCCTTTCGTTTGGCGCACTTATAATATACACGGTTGTGTACCTGCTTGCAAGTATGGCTGTGCACCTTCATAATTCCTTCACATAGTATTATTTTCCACTTGCGCAAATTAATGCTTTACAGTGGTACACGATTCCGCTATAATAAAGGTGCACCGAACGAAAGGAAATGACATGACTACCACGGAACAACTTCACACGGCAGTATATAACATCGCTAGCACGTTAGGCGACTTCTTTACTACGGCGACGCATATAATAACCGCGCTTCTTGATGCAATCGCGAGCAACCCCACATTATTAATAGTATGCGGTATATGCTTTCTGTATTATATTCATTGCAAGTATAAATAGT